>ERZ773192.1941-NODE-1941-length-18970-cov-7.564367_pt1 | contig 18970 bp, 14 predicted proteins | sample MGYA00581010_ERZ773192 | MGnify/ENA primary metagenome ERZ773192 (study PRJEB29015, sample SAMEA2737741) | human gut metagenome | biome: human gut; feature: human-associated habitat; material: faeces | place: China | collected 2012 ...
CTGCTGTTTTTCCCATTGTTGCAGATACAACTCCAAGAATAAATGCCATGACCGCGCTGAACGTAGCTGCACATACTCCTATGATGATACTGATAGAAAGTCCTCTGACTGTCCGTGCAAACATATCTCTTCCAAGCCAGTCTGTACCAAACGGATATTTCAGGCAGGGTGCAAGGTTTTTTCTGGAAAAATCTGTTGCCCTTGCTGCATCTTCGCAGAACAGGCCGCTGATACAGACTGCTATAAGAAACACCACGGCGATAACAAGCCAGAGTACCAGAGTTTTTCTGCGGTTCCATCTGTTTTTCATCTTCCCGCACCCCCTCTTCGGATCCGCGGGTCGATGACTCCGTACAGAATATTGGCTATAAAGTTTCCTCCAAACACAAACAGTGCACTTATGATCGTGATCGCCATCAGAAGCGGCATATCACTTCCAAGACCTGCACTGACCGCTGCCTGTCCAAGTCCCGGATAGGAAAAAACCTGCTCCACAAGCACTGAGCCGCCAAATATCTCGCTGATCGAAGCAAACTGAAGTGTCACTGCCGGGCCAAGGACATTGCGGAAACCATGGTTTTTGAATACTCTCTCCTCTTGCTTTTGCAAAAAGCACGTAATCGCTGTCACAGATGTCGATCATTTTTTCTCTGGTATGCATGGCAATATTGGATATTCCTGTGATGGAAAGTGTCACCGCCGGAAGGATTGCATGATGCACACGGTCAAAAAAAGTCACTCCGCTTGCCTCAACTCCAATCGGTACACTTAATCCTATCGGAAGTATTTTGAGCCATACTCCAAAAATGATAAGCAACAGCATAGCAATCCAGAATGCCGGGGTACTGGAGATCACCAGACAGTATCCTTTGATGATCTTATCAATCGGTTTTCCACGGTTCATCCCTGCAAGTGAGCCCAGCAAAAAACCAATCAGTCCTGACAAAATCCATGCAATGATCATCAGAAACAGGGAATTTCCAAGTTTTACGGCGATCACTGTCGTTACCTTCTGTCGATAAAGGAGAGATATTCCCATATCTCCCCTTACAAAATCTCTGAACCATGCAATGTAGCGCTGCAGGGGCGGCTGTCCCACGCCCCAGTATTCTTCAAGTTTTGCGATCTGTTCCTGACTCATGCTTCCAAGCGCAGCCTGTCCGACATTCGCTTTCAGAGGATCGATCGGAGAAGCTGTCATAAGTGTAAAAGCAGCAACACTGACCGCAAACAGCAGAAGCAGCAGGTCCGTCAGCCGCCAGTCCAGCAGCACCTCCACGCCGTCCGGGAAGGACGGCTCCAGCCGCACGCCGAGCAGGGCGCTGTAGGCCGCAAGGCCCTTTTCCAGCGTGCGCTCGGCAAAGGGATCGGCGGAAAACAGGCCAAGGCGCAGCTTGGCCTCGGTCTCAGCGCAGAGGCCGCGGAGGTATTCGGGGTAATTTTTCGTCGTCTCGACCTCGTCGCGAACCGTGCTCAGCAGGGCGTAGCGCCGGAGGTCCTCGTCCGGCACCTGCGTTATACCGACGTCCTCGCCGTAGATTCCGTTGAGCAGGGCGTCATACTCCTGCTCCAGCGTGTCCAGATGGGCATACTCCGCCCGGACGTCCGCGCGGGTGAAGCCGCCGAGGTCCTCCGTACAGCGGCGGTAGAACAGCGCCGCATTCACCGCGACAGCCAGCGCGAGCAGGAGCATCACATAGCGGTTGCCCAGAATTTTCCGCAGCTCATAGCTCATAGCGCGTCCTCCGCGCCGAAGTAGTGCAGATACACATCCTCCAGCTCCGGCGCAAGCGGCCTGCAGGCAAAGGGCGGCTGCTTTTCCGCCAGCAGGCGCACGCGGATATGCCCCGCGTCGACGCGGGCGATGCCGCAGACCGTCCCGGCGGCCTGCGCGGCGAGCAGCTCGGACTCGGCAAGCTCCGCCTCCCAGACCTGCCCGGCCAGCTCGTGCGTCAGCTCGGCCGGAGAGGCCTTGCGCAGCAGCCGCCCCTCGGACAGAAGCAGCAGCTCGCTTGCCACATACTCCACGTCCGGCACGACGTGCGTCGAAACGATCACGATCTTCTGCAGGGCGATCTCCGCGATGAGATTGCGCACCGCGATGCGCTGCCGCGGGTCCAGTCCGGCCGTCGGCTCATCGAGGATGAGAATGTCCGGCTCGTCCAGAATGGCCTGCGCCAGCAGCAGGCGCTGCTTCATGCCGCCGGAGAGGCTGCGGATCGTCTTGCCGCGCACGTCGGACAGGCCGACCGCGCCGAGCGCCCAGTCGATGCGCTCCAGCGCCCGTGCGCGCGGCATGCGGCGCAGCGAGGCCATGTACAGCAGGAAGCGCTCCGCCGTAAAGCCCGGATAGAGCGTCTGCTGCTGGGGCATGTAGCCCACGCGGCCGCGGAAGGCCGCGCCGAGCGAGCGGATCTCCGCGCCGTTGAAGCGGATCTCCCCCGCCGTCTGGCGCAGGTTCCCGGTCAGGATATTCATGAGCGTACTTTTGCCCGCTCCGTTCGGCCCGAGCAGGCCGTAGATGCCGCCCGTTAGCTCGGCCGAAAAGCCGATCAGCGCCTGTTTTTTTCCGTAATTCTTGCTCAGGGCATCAAATGTCAGTTCCATCGTCCATCTCCCCCGCCGTCTCAGCGGAACGCCGCGTCATAGTTGCTTCGGTAAAAGTCCTCTTTGCTGCGGAGGCAGTCATGTTTCCTAAGACTTGAATGTTCATTTCCGGAACCGGATAAGTCGTAACAGGAATCTCCGAGTCTGTAACGCACGCACCCTAGGTCTCGCCTTTCAGCTCCTTAGCCTCGCTCACGGGAGCAGCATGGCGGCCGCACAGATTCGCTATCGCAGCAGGCTCAGCATTCCTCGACTGGTCAACATGGCCACCTCCTCAGTTACCTGTTTCTATCAGCTTGCCGAACGGGAGCCTAGCGTTGCCTGCAGCGTTGTACTACCATTAACTGACGCACTACCGCCAACATAATTTATGCCAGTAGCATAGTCACCAGCTGCCCTATACGTTACATCGTAAGAGTATGTGGTCGTGCCAGCCTGAATCTTCTGTGCCAGAGTGTATGCTCTCGCACCGCTCTTCACAATTTGATAGCCGTTGTAATGTGTTTCAAACTGTACCGTCAATGCATTATGGACGACAGTTGTCTCCGCAATCGTCTCGCATTTGCTCCTAGCCACATTCGAGCTATTGAACTGCAGATAGAACTTTGCGGAGTACTGTACACCATTTGCGGTGAACGTCTTTTGATCGTACCCCGAACCAGGTGTTCCATACGGCTCAACGTCAGCATCGGCTGCGAACGCCGGGATAGAAAGCGTGGTCAGCAGGCAGAGAAACGTCAGAATGAGTGCAAATAATTTTTTCATCCTATATGCCTCCTCAGAAACAGAGTAGATGTGGTTATCATATTACGGGCATCGTCTGAACATGGGAGTTAACAGTGAACAATTTCTTCTCTGTCCCTCCCGTCTCTATTCAACTATTGGAATCACCGTATTGTCTTAATCCTTGTATAATTTAGCGAATATTCATCGCAGTCTGTCAGTGGAATGCTCCATCATAGTTACTCCGATAAAAGTCCTCCTTACTGATGTAACACTGCTCGAAATCTCCACTCGAATTGCGCTTCAAACCAGCGAAGTAACCGTTGCATTCATAATTTGCGCCAAATGCCACTACATTCCCGCCGCGAGTGTCCAGCGCAATGACTGATCCATCTGCGATGTCTACCGCCCATGCGCGGCAGGTATCTTCCGTTCCGCAAATGGCGATCACATGCCCGTCCATAATCTGGTAATTATAGACCCCCCAGTCCCGCTCATAGGTAAAGAGCTTTCTTTTTGCCTGCTCCTCCAGATCATAGACATACAGACTGCGGTCGACCTGATACACAGCGTACTGGCCCCAGCTTCGATGCGGGTCGACTGTCCGGACAAAGTTCTCCGAAGCATCCACAAGCACGGTCTCCTCGCCCGTTTTGAGATTACGGATCAAAAAACGAAACCGGACAAACTGCCGGTCATACTCATCCCATGCTGTTCCCTCCGGCTGCTGCGCAAGCCAGTCTTCAAATTCCGGCGCATCTTCTGCCATTTCCAGCACGCGGAGGACTGCGATGTCCTCCCAGACGCCGTAGAGATCATAGTTATCACAATTTTCGAGGATCGTCGATATCTCACCCGTCTGCAGGTCGACAGAGACAAGGCTGCTCTCCTGCGCGACAGCTGTCAGCTGTACGCCCTCCGTCAGTTCATAGGTCTCTCTGTTCGAAATAACATATGCTTTTCCAAAGGATACGCAGCGCAGCACACATCGGCATGCCTCATTCTCGTTTTCCGGCTCCCAGCTTGCGAGGGTCTGCAGCGGGCCGCCGGACAGCGGACGCGTGACGAGCGCCGAGGCTGTCTCGTCGTCCGTATAAACCAACGCATAGTAGTTTCCCCGGTATTCCACCAGAGACTGCAGGTCGCCGAAGCAGGCATTACAGGTGGGATCATTATGCCGGCAGCCGTTCTGGTAGCACGGGACATAGGTCGTTCTGGTCACGGGGTCATAGGCCTGAATATAGGGCCGGAAAAACGTATCCCACTGCCAGAACCCGCCGGTCGAAGCGGAGGCGGCCATGTTACCAAATACTCGAATGTTCTCCTCCGGAACCGGATAAGTCGTAACAGGAATCTCCGAGTCTGTAACGATCGCACCCGAGGTCTCGCCTCCCTGCTCCGTAGTCTCGCTCACAGGAGCGGCATAGCAGCCGCTCAGGATCGCTATCACGGCAGCTGCTGCAAGCAGCAGGCTCAGCATTCTTCGACTGGTCAACATGGCCACCTCCTCAGTTACCTGTTTCTATCAGCTTGCCGAATGAAAACCCAAAGTCGAAGTCAAAAGTGTAGTACCATTGACATATACACTTCCACCAATATAATTTACGCCAGTAGCGTGATCCGTCGATGTGCTATATACCACACCGTAAGAATATGTATTGGTTCCAGCCTGAATTTTCTGTGCAATCGTGTACGATCTCGCACCACCCACTATGGTCTGATATCCGTTACGGTATGTTTTGAACTCCACAGTCAATGTTCTATGGTCAATTTGTGTCTCTGCGAGCGTCTCGCATTTGCTCTTGGCCACATACGAATTATCGAACTGTAAATAAAGCGTAGCTGTATATGGCAAGCCATTAAAGGTAAACTGCTTCTGGTCATACCCCGAACCGGGAGTACCATACGGCTCAACACCTGCATCAGCTGCAAACGCCGGGATAGAAAGCATGGTCAGCAGGCAGAGAAGCGCCAGAATAAGTGCAAATAATTTTTTCATGCTATATGCCTCCTTAATATATAGAGTGGATGTGGTTATCAAATTACGAACACCGTCTGAACATGGGAGTCAACAGCGAACGATCTCTTCTCTGCCGCTCCCGCCTCTATTCGACCATTGGAATCACCTTTGCCTTTCGTACAGAATTCCCACTGCAGAGGTCTCCGCAGAATTTTCAGTTCTTGATACATTTTGTAGCCTGAGTATATCACTTCTGAATTTCCAACGCAAGAGGTTTTAGCGCAATTTTCATAAATTTTTGTAGATTTTGTTGGAAACGTTTTCAGTTTTATCTCTATTCTTGTATAGTTTAACGAATATTCATTGTGCTCTATCAGCGGAACGCCGCGTCATAATTGCTTCGGTAATAGTCCTCCTTGCTGATGTAATACTGATCAGCGTTATTCGAAGCATGCAGAAGACCGACGAAGTAGCCGTTGCACTCATAATGTGCAGAAAATGCCACCACATTTTCGCCGTAGGTGTCCAGCTCAACGACAGACCCATCCATAATATCGATTGCCCATGCGCGGCAGGTATCCTCCGTTCCACCAATAACCATCACATGTCCATCCAGAATCATGTAATTATAAAAATCCCAGCCCGGTTCATGGGTAAACAGTTTTTTCGATGTCTGCGTCTCCATGTCATAGACGTATACGCTACGGTCGACCTGATACACGGTATACTGCCCCCAGCTGACATGTGGGTCCGCCGTCCATATGAAATTTTCCGTCACATCCACGATCGTTTTCTCTTCGCCTGTTCTGAGATTTTTGGAATACAGGCGGAAGTTATAATCTTCTGTTCCATCCCGCTTCACCGGCGTTCCATCCGGCCGGTCCGCATACCAGTCCTGAAAAACAGCGACATCGCCCCAGACGCCGTGCATATATGGGAGATATCCGTCCTCATCGGCCATATACTCCACAAGTTCGCCCGTTTCCAGATCAAGGGTGCACTTACTGTGTTCCTCCTTGACTGACTCCGCCTGCCCGTCCTTCATCGCATAGGTTTCTTTTGACACCGTGAGGTAAGCCTTTCCGAACGAAAGGCCATAGAAGCCACACCGGCATTCCTCATTCTCATTTTCCGGTTCCCAGCTTGCGAGGATCTGGAGCGGACCGCCGGAGACCGGCCGCGTGACGAACGCCGAAGCGGTTTCGTCGTTGTAATAGATCATGGCATAGAAATTGCCCCGATACTCTGCAAACCCGGAGATCACCCCGCCGAAATTCGCCGTACAGGAGGCATCCGTGTGCTTGCAGCCTGCCTGATAGCAGGGGAAGTAGGTCGTTCTCGTCGCCGGATCATAGGCCTGGATCGTTTTTGCATTGAACACTGCGCATGTCCAAAAGCCGCCGGTCGAGGGAGACGGAACATATATGATGTTCGCCCGAACATTTTCCTCCGGAATGCCATAAGTCCTGATCTCTACGGAATTTTCTGCGGCGCTGCCGGAATTTGACTGCATGGTCTGCGAGGATGATAGAGTCGAGGGACCATCCTGAGCAGAATAACAGCCCGTAAAGGAAGCCAGCAGCACTGCCATGCAGACCCAAAATGCCAAAAAGCGTTTCTTCATATGTTCCGCCTCCCATTCAGCATTCAAGATTAACTGAATGTTCCATCATAGTTGCTCCGGTAAAAGTCTTCTTTGCTGATGTAATACTCTTCAACCTTGCCAGTCTGATTGGCAAGTAATCCAACAATGTAGTCATTGCACTCATATTCCGGAGTAATTGCAATTGCATTTCCACCGCGGGTGTCCAGTTCGACCACTGATTCATCAGCAATGTCAATTGCCCAAGCACGGCAAGTGTCGCCCGTTCCGCAGATGGCAATCACATGGCCATCCAGAATCATATAATTATAATTTTTCCAATCTTGATCATAGGTAAAAAGCTCTTTTACGGTCTGTGTTTCCATGTCGTAGACATAGACGCTGCGCCCGACCTGATACACGACGTACTGTCCCCAGCTCTTATGCGGGTCTGCTGTCCATACGAAATTCTCCGACATATCCACTATTGTTTTTTCATCGCCTGTTTTAAGATTTCTCGAATAAAGGCGGTAATTATAATACTGTCGACCATACAGATCCCACGGGGTTCCCTCTGGCTGCTGCGCGACCCAGTCTTCAAACGCAGGCGCTCCTTTTACAGTTTCCAGTGTCTGATAGACAACACTGTCTTCCCAGACACCATACATGTATGGAAGGGTGCCGTCGACATCTCGCATAAGTTCCATCATTTTCCCTGTTTTTAGATCAAAACTACAGTCGCTGTACTCCTCACCGACGAGTTCCTGCTGACCGTCCTCCGTCAACGTATAAGTTTCTTTTGACACTGTGAGATAGGCTTTCCCGAAAGAAAGGCCGTAGAAGCCGCACCGATATACTTCATTATCATTCTCAGGCTCCCAACTCGCAAGGATTTGAAGCGGGCCGCCGGAGACCGGCCGCGTGACAAAGGCCGAAGCAGTATCGTCGTTGTAATAGATCATGGCATAGAAATTGCCCCGATACTCTGCCAGCCCGGATATCTCACCAAAATAAGCCGAGCAAAATGCATCGCTATGCTCGCAACCTGTCTGATAACACGGAATATAGGTTGATTTTGTCACCGGGTCGTAGGCCTGAATATAATTCTGTATGAACAATGTCCACATCCAAAAGCCGCCTGTTGTGGGAGACGGAACATATCTGGTACCCGCCTGAACATTTTCCTCCGGAATGTCATAAGTCCTGATCTCTACGGAATTTTCTGTGGCGCTGCCGGAATCTGACTGCACGGTCTGCGAGGACGCTGGAGCCGATGGGCCATTCTTCTGAGCGGAATAGCAGCCCGTAAAGAAAGCCAGCAGCACTGCCATGCAAACCGAAAAGGCAAAAAAGCGTCTCTTCATATGTTCCGCCTCCCATTAAATCAGATTATGTCAAGTCTTTTAATAGGTTCAAACCTATTTTAGAAATCCGAGTGTGGCGGAAGTAACAACATTTCCATTAAAGGTTGCATTCCCGCCAATGTAGTTGACTCCGGTTGCAACATCAATTGAAGAACTATAGGATACTGTCTTGGAATACGTTTCCCTATTCACTCTTCTCTGCTCTGCTGTATAGCTGATATATCCGCCAGTACGTTTCTGATATCCGCTTCCTCCTGTCGTGAATTGAACAGTCAGTGTACCGTGTGTAACACTTACCAGAGCCTGCGTTTTGCATTTGCTTGTTGCACGATAAGAACTATCATACTGTAAATAAAAGTAAGCAGTATATGTTGCCTGATTGAATGTAAACTGCTTCTGGTCATACCCCGAACCGGGGGTTCCATACGGTTCCACACCTGCATTGGCTGCAAACGCCGGGATAGAAAGCATGGTCAGCAGGCAGAGAATTGCAAGGAAGATAGCTAAAAGCTTCTTCATAATTTTATCCTCCATAACAACAAAATAGAATAAAAGAAGATTTTACACTGTGATCATTAGGAATATGGGAGTCAACAGCGAATAATTTCTTCTCTGCCGCTCCCGCCTCTATTCGACCATTGGAATCACCGTTGCCTTTCGTACAGAATTCCCACTGCAGAGGTCTCCGCAGAATTTTCATCTCTTGATACATTTTGTAGCCTGAGTATATCACTTCTGAATTTTCAGTGCAAGAGGTCTTGGCGAAATTATCCACAAATTTTTGTAGATTTTGTTGGAAACGTTTACGTTATTGTCTTAAATCTTGTATATTTTAACGAATATTCATTGCAGCCTGTCAGCGGAACGCTCCGTCATAATTGCTTCGGTAAAAGTCTTCTTTGCTGATATGACACAGCTCGTAATTTCCGGGCGAATTGCTCAGCAAACCGGCGAAATACCCGTCGCACTCATAATGCGCAGAGAACGGCATCGCGTTCTCGCCGCGGGTATCCAGCTCGATCACGGAGCCGTCCGCAAGGTCGACCGCCCAGGCATTACAGGCGTTCTCCGTTCCGCACAGGACGATCGCATGGCCGTCCAGAAGCAGATAGTTGTAGAATTTCCGTTCCTGCTCGTGGGTGAAGAGCTTTTTGGTCTCCTGTGTCTCCATGTCGTAGACATAAACGCTGCGACCGACCTGATATACGGCATATTTTCCCCAGCTCCTATGCGGATCCGCCGACCAGACAAAAGGCTCCGACCCGTCCACGATCGTCGTTTCCACCCCGGTTCTCAGGTCCCGCGAAAGGATGCGATAGCGGATATAGAGCCGCTCGTACTCGTCCCACGAGGCCTCTTCCGGCTGCTGCGCGGCCCAGTCCGCAAAGTCCGGCGCGCCCTCCGCCGTTTCCTGCACCTGAAAAACGGCGCAGTCGCCCCAGACGCCGTACAGGTCATAATTTTCGGCATGTTCGAGGATCGTCGCCTCCTCTCCCGTCTGCAGATCAACGGAGACAAGGCGGTTTTCCTGCTCGTCCCGCGTCAGCTGGCCGTCTTCCGGCAGATAGGCGGCTCTGGTCACGGTGAGATAGGCCTTCCCAAAGGAAATGCAGCGCAGCGTGCAGCGGTATTCCTCGCCCTCGTTCTCCGGCTCCCAGCTTGCAAGGACCCGGAGCGCCCCGCCGGAGAGCGGCCGCGAGACGAGTGACGCTGCGGACTCGCCGTCCTGCTGGACGAGCGCATAGAGGCTGTCCCGATATTCCGCCAGCGCGCTCAGGTTGCCGAAGCAGGCGCTGCAGGTGCTGTCATTGTGCCGGCAGCCGCTTTGATAACACGGAACATAGGCTGTGCGGGTCACAGGATCGTAGGCCTCAATATAGGGATGGAGCATCATATCCCACTGCCAGAACCCGCCGGTCGACGGCGAATCGGCCATGTTGATGGAGACCAGAAGATTTTCCTCCGGGACCGGGTAAGTCGTGATGGCGGTCTCCGCCGCGGGCGGCTGAGTTGGCTGCGCGCTCTCCGGCGGCGTGCTCCCCTGCCGGACGCTTTCAGCCGCAGGCGCGGCATAGCAGCCGGTCAGAAGCAGAACGCCAGACAGGAGCAGAGCCAGCCGTTTTCCGATCGATGTGTTCATCTGTTTTCCCTCCCTTTTTTGCAGCCTGAGTATACCATTTCCGCCCCGGCAGAACAAGGGAGATACCCGTAAGGATTTCTTAAGATTTGTTTAATTTGAATAAAAATATACAGAATTATTTTTCACATTTATTCACTATTCTCTGCCGAGGGGTACAAAAAAGCGGAAGCCGGGCGGCTTCCGCTTTAGGAAACAGTATTACTCAGTCGACAAGACGCTCGAGCCAGGTGATGTAGGAATCGGAATTCAGCATGATGGGATAGTCCAGCACGATGCAGTCATTCACGCCCTGCTCCTTCGCAAAGGCGGCCAGATCGAGGCTCGGCTTGCCGTCGCGGTTGAATTCGCGCGGATCGATGGCGATGATCTTGCTGTAGTGGCTCGTGAGCCACGGCGTGAAGGCGTTGCCGTAGGACTCCTTGAGGATCATGCACACCGGGCCGTCGACATTTGTCTTGATGACGGTGATGGGATGGTCGCCGCCGAGGAATGTCAGGTATTTGTTCGACGTATCGTCCACCTTGCAAAGCGTGCCGCCGAAATATTCCATAGAGAACTCCGCATCCGGGTACCACTTCGTGTCCAGATCGACGAACGGGCGCCAGAACTGCACGGTGTCCGGGTTGTCCGCAAGGGCCTGACTCTGGGGATAGGCCTTGATGGCGCTGTAGAGCGAGCCGAGGAAGCCGGTGTATTCGCCGCTTTCAAACTTGCTCAGCGGCTCGGCCTTGAGGCCCGCGCTCTCGCAGAAGGCTGTGTAGGCATAATAGGCGCCGAGGGCCGTCCAGTGGTGGTCCGAACGGAAGTAGAGGTATTCGTCCTTGTGTGCCTCAAGCTTGCTGTAGGCATCGACCGCGATCGCCGTGCTCTTGAGCTCCTTCAGTCGGTCATAGCACGCCGCGATCATGTCCGTCTGCAGCATGTGCTGGTTCTCCGCCGGGGCGTAGAACGCGGCCGCATTCGGCACGGCGATGGAGAACGTGCGCACGCTGCTGCCAAGCTTCGCAGCAATGTCGTTCACCGCATCGGCATAGGAGCGGATGGTGTCCTTGTCGCCATAGGGGACCTCCATGGCGCGGTCGCCCACGACGAGCACGGAGCCGAGCTCCTCTGCAGCAGCGTCGGGATCCTGCGTCTGGGTGGGCTGAGTCGGCTCCGTCGGCTCGGTGGAGTCGGTGGCCGTCCCGCTCGTCCCGCTGGGCTGGGTCGAGGACGAGGGCGTCGCGGCGTCCGTCGTCTGCAGGGCCTCACCGTGGTTGGCCGCGCCGCCGTTCATATTGATGACGAGCTGCGCGCCGTCCTTCGAGCCGCCGCTGAAGTAATAGAAGCCGTTGAGCGAGCGGTTCGCATTCATCAGCTTTTCGCGGTTCGGGAACGTATCGGCAAAATAGTCGCGGTAATCCGAGGCGTAGCTGCCGTCGAGCATGGCGGAGAACGTCAGCTTCGGGCGGGTCTTCAGCTTGCGCCGCTCGGATTCGGAATAGGTCGCATCCTTGTCCAGCAGGGCATACAGGCCGATGCAGAGCATGCCGGCCAGCAGCAGGCAGGACAGGATGGTGTAGATTCGTTTCATGCAGAGCACCTCCGGGGGTCAGAATTGCGCATACATGGACGGCGAACTCGTCGAACCGACAAGGGACACCGTGCACAGCCACAGCAGCAGGATGAGGAACAGGAAGACGCTGGCAAGGTAAATACCCTTTTTCACCGTCACGGCGCCGCGGCGGTCGGAACGCCCCATGCCGAACAGGCCGCTCCAGATAAAGCCGAACCAGCGCGGAAGCACGGACGAACCGATGAGGCAGGTCAGGAGCAGCGGCAGCGAGTTTTTGAGCTGCAGCGAAACACCTGAGCCAGCAAAGCTCGTTCCGCCGCCGAACATGGCGGCAAATGCCGAGCCGATGCCGGAGAGCGACGTATTCATGAACAGCACCCAGCCGATGAGCACAAAGAACATCGTCACGAGGTTGCGCACGATAAACGGGAGCGTTTCCAGCTTCGGGGCGATCTGCTTTTCGATGGACAGCAGCACGAAGAAATACAGGCCCCACAGCACAAAGTTCCAGCTTGCGCCGTGCCACAGACCTGTCAGTGCCCAGACAGCCAGCAGATTGAGGATCTGACGAGCCTTGCCGCGGCGGTTGCCGCCGAGCGGGATGTAGACATAATCGCGGAAGAAGCTGCCGAGCGACATATGCCAGCGGCGCCAGAACTCCGTGATGGACGTGGAGATGTACGGCAGGTCAAAGTTCTCGCAGTAGCGGAAGCCGAAGATGCGGCCAAGGCCAATGGCCATATCGGAATAGCCGGAGAAATCGAAATAGATCTGGAACATGAACATCAGCGCAGCGAGCCATGCGCCGACGAACGTGCCGTTTCCGCCGCCGGTGCTTAGCGACGCAACGACCTTGCCCGCATAATCGGCAAGCAGGACCTTCTTGGCAAGGCCAATGATAAAGCGCTGCGCGCCCTCGAAGGCCGCGCGCGGCGTGGTGCGGCGGTCCATGAGCTGCCGGGCAACCTGCTCATAGCGCACAATGGGGCCCTGCATCATCTTTGGGAACATAGAGAGGTAGAGCAGCAGATTGAAGAACGAACGCTCCGCCTTGACCTTACCGCGATAGACATCCGCCACATAGGAGATAACCTGGAAGGCATAGAACGACAGGCCGAGGGGCAGGGCGCTCGTCGGCGACCGGAAGGCGAAGCCGATGGAATTCAGGCCGTTCGTAATGCCGCGCAGCGCGGAAAGCATCACGCCGCCGTCCGCGACGGTGATGCCGAAGATGCCGAGGAAGAAGTCCAGATATTTGAACAGGCCCAGCACCGCCAGATTGACGACGACCGGCAGGAGGAGCGTATTGCGCTTCCCCGGCCGGATGCACCGCGCCATGGCGAAGTTTGCATAGGAAAGGCCAACGAGCAGCAGCACATAGACCGGCTGCCCCATGGCATAGAACAGCAGGCTGGCCGCCAGCAGGACGATATTCTTCAGCCGCAGGCTGGGCACCAGAAAATAGGCCAGCAGCGTCAGCGGCAGAAACAGATAGAGGAAATACAGGCTTGAAAATTCCACAGGCATTCCACCTCTTTCGACAGTTTTTTCTCTCTCATTCTATCAGAATTCCGGCGGATTGCAAGCACTAATTTACATAATTACGTTTTTCCCGCAGGACGCCTGCTCCCTTCGACGACCTGTCTCCAGAGCAGCAGCAGGGCCGTGAGATTCGGCAGGGCCATGCACGCATTGAGGATATCTGCCAGCTCCCACGCCGCCTTCACGGACAAAAGCGGCGCAGTGCAGAGCGCGGCAAGATAGCACCATCGGTACAGGCGCTGCGCCCGCTGCGAGCCGCCCGTCAGGTAGCGCAGGCACTGCTCGCCATAAAAATTCCAACCGATGATCGTGGAGAATGCAAAGAAGACCAGGCAGGCCAGCAGCAGGAACGACGACAGCCCCGCAGGCCATGGCAGCGCCGTGCGCCACGCCTGCTCCGTGATGCGGAAGCCTGCAAGCCCCGGCGCACACCACGCGCCCGTCACGACCAAGCACAGGCCGGTCAAGGAGCAGATGACGATGGTGTCGAGGAACGTTCCCGTCATGGTCACAAGCCCCTGCCGGACCGGATCCTCGTTGCTGGAGCAGGCCGCTGCGATCGGCGTGGAGCCGAGGCCAGCCTCATTCGTAAAGACGCCGCGGCCGATCCCCATGCGCAGGATGCGCCGCATTGTCAGCCCGCCCGCTGCGCCGGCGGCAGCGCGCGGAGAAAATGCTGAGACCGCGATCAGACGCAGCGCCGCCGGGATCTGCGCCCGGCAGCGCACAAGGATGAGCACGGAGCAGAGGACATACACGGCGGACATCAGCGGAACGACGAGCGAGCACACGCGCGAGATGCGATCCGCTCCGCCGAGCAGCACCATGGCGGAGAACAGGACCGTCAGACCGCCCGCGATGACAGCCGCCCAGGTCACGGCGTTCCCGCCGGCCGTCATGGCGACGCTGCGCTTCAGCGGGTCGAAAAAGCCCTCGACCGCCGTCGTGATGCTGTTGACCTGTGCCACTGTGCCCACGCCGAGCAGGCCGACCGCCGCCCCGACGACCGCGAACGTCACGGCGAGCCAGCGCCAGCCCAGCCCCTGCTCGATGTAGCAGAATGGCCCGCCGAGCCATTTCCCGCCCTGCCGCCTGCGGTAGCGCACCGCAAGATAGCCCTCGGCATACTGCGTCGCCATGCCGAACAGCGCCGCGACCATCATCCACAGCAGAGCGCCCGGCCCGCCCGCGGCCAGCGCCGTGGCCACGCCGACGATATTGCCCGTGCCGATCGTGGCGGCAAGGGCCGTGCACAGCGCGGCATAGGGCGAGATGCCGTCCGCGCTCTCCCCGCCGCGGAAGATCGCGCGCAGTGCCTGCCCGAGCCGCCGCAGCGGCAGGCCGCGCAGGCGGAGCATGTACCAGATGCCCGTCCCCAGAAACAGTGCCATCATCGGCCAGCCCCACACAGCCTCGCCCACGCGCGCCAGAAGTGAATTCTGCATAGTACCTCCCCGATTCTGAACAATCCGTGAATTTTGGCCGCGCAGTTTGCCTTTTCCCCGGGCGGCCGGTATAATAATATGATATATTTTATGGGAAGGGTATCATAATTTATGCTGGAACTCCAAGCGATCACAAAGGATTACCGCAGCGGCACAGAGTGCGTACACGCGCTCCGCGGCGTGAGCCTGCGCTTTCGCGACAATGAATTTGTCTCCATTCTCGGTCCGTCCGGCTGCGGCAAGACGACGCTGCTGAACATCATCGGCGGTCTGGACCGCTATACGGCGGGCGACCTGCTCATCAACGGTGTCTCCACAAAGCAGTACCGCGACCGGGACTGGGACGCCTACCGCAACCACACCATCGGCTTTGTTTTTCAGAGCTACAATCTCATCCCGCACCAGAGCGTGCTGGCAAACGTCGAGCTGGCTCTGACGCTCTCCGGCGTTTCCCGCAAGGAGCGCCGTGCCCGCGCCATTGCCGTGCTGGAGAAGGTCGGCCTCGGCGATCAGCTGCACAAGCGGCCAAACCAGATGTCCGGCGGCCAGATGCAGCGCGTCGCCATCGCCCGCGCCCTCATCAACGACCCGGACATTCTGCTGGCGGACGAGCCGACCGGCGCGCTGGACTCCGAGACGAGCGTACAGGTCATGGAAATTCTCAAGGAGGTCGCGCGCGACCGCCTCGTCATCATGGTCACGCACAATCCGGAGCTGGCCGAGCGCTATTCCACCCGCATCATCCGCCTGCTGGACGGCAGCGTCGTGGATGACACGCAGCCCTGCACGGCAGACGAACCGCAGGCTCCGCGCCCGGCCCGCACGGGCAGGACGTCCATGTCGTTCCTGACGGCGCTGTCGCTGAGCCTTCACAACCTGATGACGAAGAAGGCCCGCACGATCCTCATTGCCTTCGCGGGCTCCATCGGCATCATCGGCATCGCGCTCATTCTGTCGCTCTCGAGCGGCGTGCAGTCGCTCATCGACCGCATGGAGCGCGAGACGCTCTCGTCCTATCCCCTGACGATCCAGAAAAACACCGTGGACTTTTCGTCCATGATGAACATGCAGGCCGATGTTGAGCAGAGCATCGACGGGCAGGACCCCGATCGGCTTTATTCCGTCAGCGTCATGGGGAGCATGATGGACTCCATGATCCAGGGCTCCAAGACGAACAACCTGGCCGACTTCAAGGCCTGGCTCGACTCCGGCGAGAGCGGCATGGAGGAGCTGACGACGGACATCACCTATACCTACTCCACGCCCCTGACGATCTACCGCACGGACAACGGCCTGCAGAAGGTCAATCCCAGCACGCTGTTCTCCGATCTCGGCGTCATACCCGCCGATACCTCCGGCACACTGCTTGGCCAGAGCATGCAGATGGACGTCTGGACGCAGCTCACGGGCAACGAAGACCTGCTGAAGGCGCAGTATGACGTCGTCGCGGGCCGCCTGCCGGAGCAGTACAACGAGGTCGTGCTCCTTGTGAACGAGGACAACCGCATCACGGACTACACGCTCTATACGCTCGGCCTGCTCGATGCGCAGGCCCTGCAGGACGCCGTGGAGGCCGCGGCCCGCGGTGAGGATGTCAGCATCGACACCCAGGTGCACAGCTATTCCTACGACGACATTCTGGCGCTGCGCTTCCGTCTGCTGACGAACACGGACTGCTTCGTCCGGCAGGACGGACAGTGGGTGGATAAGTCGGACGACGAAGCCTATCTTCTGAACGTGCTGAACAGCTCAGACGAAATCGCCGTTGTCGGCATTCTCCGCCCGGCCGAGGGCGCAACGACCGGCAGCGGCCAGAGCGGCGTGATCGGCTACCGCGCCGACTTGATGACACATCTGCTGGACAAGGTCACCAGCGCGGAGATTGTCCGCGAGCAGAAGGCAGACCCCACAGTGGACGTCTTCACCGGTCTTCCCTTTGAGCAGGAGGAGCTGAAGGACGCCTACACCATGGAGGAGCTGCTGGCCTATACCGCGCAGCTGCCCGCAGCGGCACAGCAGGAGCTCATGGGCTATGTCAGCTCCATGCAGGCCGCCGGGATGGACGACGGCACGATCGCCACGCAGCTCATGCGCGCCGCGCTCTCGCAGTCCGACGGCGCGACCTACACCGGCAACCTCAAGCGCCTCGGCGTTTCCGACCCGGACGACCCAGAGGCCATCAACCTCTTCCCGAAGGACTTTGAGGCGAAGGACCGGATCGCCGACCGCATCGCGGAATACAACAAAACCCTGCCCGAGGACGCGCAGCTGGCCTACACGGACTATATCGGCCTGATGATCTCGTCCATCACGACGATCATCAACGCCATCAGCTACATTCTCATCGCCTTTGTCGCCGTTTCGCTCGTCGTCTCGTCGATCATGATCGGCATCATCACCTATATCTCCGTGCTGGAGCGGACACGCGAGATCGGCGTTCTGCGCTCCATCGGCGCTTCCCGCCGCGACATCTCCCGCGTCTTCAACGCCGAGACGCTGACCATCGGCTTTGCGGCAGGCGCCATCGGCATCGGCATCACACTGCTGCTCATTCTGCCGCTCAATGCGATCATCCACCATCTGAGCGGTCTGAGCGGCGTGGCCGCCCTCCCGGCCGGGGCCGCTGTTATCCTCGTGGCGATCAGTATGCTGCTGACATTCCTCGCAGGCCTCATCCCGTCGCGTATCGCCGCGAAAAAGGACCCCGTCATCGCCCTGCGGAGCGAATGATCAATATACGCAAGGCAGGCTGCGCGGCATAAACCACGCAGCCTGCTGTTTGGATTTGATCAAAAACAGGAGGAGCCGCAAGCACCCTCTATCGGGCTTAATCGGCGGCATTCAATAATCCGTAAGCCGCAGCGGGGCAAGATGTTGGAATTTATATTGACCGTCATGCGCCGCTTTTCGAAATATAATTTATAGAATAGCCGTCCCACCCGTTCATGCAATGAATTAAAGTTGCATTTGATGTAATTGCAATCTGACAAAGTTCCGGTGCCCCCATGAATTCAGAAAGATCGTGATTGAAAATTTTCATAATCAGCGAATCAATATCCGATGTGGCTGCAAAGAACGCAAGAGAATAGGCGTACTGCGGAAACATCTGGAAGGCTGTCTGCGCTGTATGCTGTGGGAGCCGATTCGTTTTTCCCTACTGTGTGCGTTAAATTCATGGTAGAAGGATTCCAAGAGTGCAGCGTGCTATACTGCAGAGTATAGCGTGTTAACGATGCTGAGCCATGTTCGTCTGTCCAACCATGATAGAGATTGACTGCATGGCGAACAGCTTTTAAGAAATCACTTGCAACCGTGTAGTTAACCACTAGATGTAAATCCGGATCAGATTCAAAGGCAGCAACCACTTTTTGAATATTGATTCCATTCAACTCTTGAGGAATCGCAACTCCCAGAGTCAAAAGCTGTTCTACACATTCCTCTGGTTGCAAAGAGGAAAGAAGCGTTATTTCTTTGGCGCGGTTCTTCCCTTCAGCAGTAGCTTGTACAGTCATACATCATAGCAGACAAAGGTGCAGTAGAATAGCAAAAATTTTTTCACTTTCACTTTGAAAACTCCTTTCTGTTTTGAATAGATTTGATTCGCATTTCATCATTGAGTTATGGCACTATGCTCTTTGACGAAACTTCTTAATTCTTCGTAAAAATCTGCAAACTCTGTCCAACCAACAACTGGCGCAGATCTGTCCGAATCAACCTCAAGATCTGCAATTGCATCGCAAATTACAGATATTTCAAGATTCGCAGGAATCGAGATTCCATGGTCTGTAAGGCGCTGAAGGAGTATCGTTTCCTCCAGCTCCGACAGCTTCTGCGGCATCTGATTGTTGGAACAGGCGGAAAAAACACAGACAAAGCCAACTAGAGCAATTATCGCAACGATAACACGTTTTCTTTTAGCGAATAACATAGATCACACCTCCGAGAAGTTAATTTAATAATAAAAAGCGCACAGGCCGACTAATCACCAGTCCGGCCTATGCGCCAACAGAAACGATTTTGATACGACCTCTCCATAATCGGGAGCCGCACCA
>ERZ773192.1945-NODE-1945-length-18932-cov-4.502516_pt1 | contig 18932 bp, 26 predicted proteins | sample MGYA00581010_ERZ773192 | MGnify/ENA primary metagenome ERZ773192 (study PRJEB29015, sample SAMEA2737741) | human gut metagenome | biome: human gut; feature: human-associated habitat; material: faeces | place: China | collected 2012 ...
GACTTTTCTGGTGGAGATAAGCGGGATCGAACCGCTGACCTCATGACTGCCAGCTAAGAATTACTTGTTGCAGCTTGTTTTTACTTGTCGTAACTTATCGCCTGAAACCCTTGCGCCCCAATGGGTTCTGGCTTTTATCTGTTGTGACTTGTTGTAACCTGATGTAGCTTCCCGTGTGGGTTTTTCTCATGCCCGTGTGGGTTTTGGTGCGGGTTTTTGCGAGCCGTGCAAATATGCCGCTCGGCTGCTCACGCCTGCTTGCTGTCGTCCTTCTTCGCTTTCAGCGCGTTGCGGAAGATATCACCGGCGGCCTTGATGCTTTCTGCGTTGGCGTGGGTGTACATTTTGAGCGTGATGCCTTTATTGGCATGACCGAGTTTTTCGGAAACCGAAGCAACATCCGCGTGGTTCGTGATGGCGATACTGGCGAATGTGTGGCGCAGCTTATGCGGATGAAAATGATCGATGCCGTACCGTTCGCCGAATTTCTTAAAATATCGCGTCGGCGAGGTCGGGTGCATTGGCTCTGCGCGGCCATCCTGCGAAAAAACATACGGTGAGATGCAGGTACGGCTCTGTTCAATTCGCAGCTGCCGCAGAAGATCGGCTGCGTCGTCGCTGATGTCAATCACACGGGCGGAAGCGTCTGTTTTGGGCGTGTCCTCGAAAACGCCCTTGCCGCCCTTCTTGGCGGACGTATAGACAAGATTGTTTTCAATCGTGATCGTTTTATCCTTGAAATTGACTGACTGCCAGCGCAGCCCACAGATTTCTCCGCGGCGGCAGCCCGTATCAATTATCAATGTGACATACGCCTGCCATTTGAGCGGTTCATTTTTCAGGCATTCCAAAATATGCTGCATTTCCTCGATGGAAAAGGCTTCGACCTGCGTGGAGTCTTTGGTGTCAGCTTTATTGCGTCTGGGCTTTTTGACCTTCTGCATCGGATTTGAGCGGATAAGTTCGCTGTCCTCCGCAGATTCAAACATCTGCCGCAAGGTGACATAGACTGCCGATATTGTTGATTCGGCTTTTCCACTGTTCAATTCGCCCAGCAGTAAGGCTTCCAACTCCGCGCGCGTGATCTCCTGCATTTTCCGTTCACCGATGATGGGGTAAATGTGCCTATCCAATGCGTTCTGATAATAGGCGCGGCTATTTTCGGCAAGCGCCTTCTTTCCGATGGTTCCAGCGAGTTTGCCGGGCATAAAGACCCGCTCGCCGTATTGTTTCACAGTCACGATTTTCGCCGCTTCTGCCGCCTGCTTCGCCGCCTCCTGTGCGGCAATTTCTTTTTTCTCTCTGTGTGAAATAACCAGACCCGCTCTGCACTGACGTTCAAACTCTGCGGCCTGTTTCGCCAATTCCCGCTGGATCGCCTTTTCACTCCAACCGGAAGGAACATACCAGCGCGTAGACAGTTCAGGGGCTTCCCGGCTGGTACGGTAGCGGATCTCATAATATGCGCGGCCATCTTTAGTTGCCTTCAGTCTCGTCGCTGCCATAGTCTTCGTCAAGCCCCTCCTTTTCCAGATAATCCTGATATTCGTGTACTTCTTTGTCGAACTTTTCCGCTGCCGCTGCATCTTCCAAATCCCGAAGCCTTTCAGCTTCTTCCAGCCGTGCGTAGAAATTAAAAACAATCAATTCAGCATCACGCGCATTGAGAAAGTGATCTTTATCGTGATCAATAAGTGCCTGAATACTTTCCGTAACGTCTAAGCGTGCAAGTCTATAGTCTTTAAAAACTTCATCGCAATACGGTTCAAACTCGTTACTTAATTCTTCAACGCTACTTCGTTCTAACTCCCGCATTGCTTCGGATGCCTCCTGCAAATGATATAGGCTTCGCACGAATCCCTCCAGTTCGTCCGACGAAAGCAATACATCAAGTGCGCACCTCAATGTCTGTTTACGCAATTCCATACGGAAAGAGGGCGTATTGGGATATGGCTTTATTCGAGTTACTTTTGCGAGGTTTTCAACGGCTTCTGGGGAGATGCCAAGCGTTTTTTGAGCGATTTTTTTATTTTCTTCGACGCTGGGATTATCCGATAAACCAAGCAAATAATCGACGGACACCCTATAGAAATCTGCAAGTATAGCCAAGCGTTCACTGCTCATGCCTTTCACAGCTTGCGATTTTGCACTAAACTCTTCGGAATTTTCGTAGTTGAGTAGAGACTGCCGTGAGAATTTGTCACCATATCTCTCTCTAAGTGCGGCTAGCAATTTATCATGTGATAGTTTTTTTGACTCCCGGAGCGCTTTCAGACGAACAGCCGTTTTCCTATAATCGTAATCCATAGTCATCCTCGTGGTATAATATTATCTACTTCAATGCTTAAAAAGAAGAATAAATTTTATTATTTTCTTCTAGCCGTCACGCGCGAAAGAAAGTATAATAAATTCGTCATCAAAATCATCATAACATATTTTTTTATACCAGTCAAGGAGAATAACTTATGGAAAATATGAATTTACGACGCACGGCGAAAGCAGCAAAAGTTCCGCTTTGGAGGATTGCGGAAGTTCTTGGGATTTCTGAGGCGACCATGACCAGAAAACTGCGCCGAGAACTCGATGAAGACGAAAAAGCGCGAATTCTTGACATCATTTCGACGCTTGCGAAGGAGGAAACGCGATGAGAAGAATCGAATATGCACAGCCTGCAAATCCGCCGTTCCAAAAAATAGAAGACGCGGTCAAAACCACGGGGCTGAGCGCGTGGTTCCTGCGGCGTGGCTGCCGGGAGGGGTCAATCCCCTGCGTCCGGTCGGGACGAACGATTTATGTTAATGTCTCGCAACTGTTGCGACAATTTGGTGCGACAAGCACCATTGCCGAAAATGGAGAAGCGGTGAAATGTCAGACACAAAAAAGTATTATTATCTCCGACTAAAGGACAATTTTTTTCAATCACCCAATGTGCGCTACCTTGAAACCATGAAGAACGGCTGCGAATACATCGTTTTGCTGCTCAAGTTGCAGCTGCTATCCATCAACGAAAACGGCAGACTTGCAATCGGAGATCGACCGTATACCCCTTTGCAGTTAGCAAGGATGACCGGCCATGCGCTCAAATTTGTTCAAGGAGCAATCCCGATTTTCAAAGAGTTGGGGTTGCTTGAGGTGCAAGGCAACGGGACAATTTATGTTCCTGATATTCCGAACCTTGTTGGAAAATCTTCGGGCGAGGCAGACCGTCAGCGCGAGTATCAGCGGAGGAAGAAAGAGGATGCGATATCTTGTGAGAAAACCTGTTAGATTTCTTACGACTTTCTTACACCAGAGCATAGAGCATAGAGCATAGATAATTTCCCAATAAGAAGAAGTCCAGGGGGGGTATATGACGCAGGACCAGTTGAAAGACTTCATCAGGCAGCGCTTCGACTGCCGGGAGTTTCTAAAAAAGTCGAGCGGATGTTCGTTGTACATCTGCCCCAAATGCGGTAGCGGGAGTGGGCAGCACAAAACCGGTGCGGTCAAATATTATCCAGACACTCAGCGTTGGTACTGTCACAGGTGTAGGACTTTGGGTGACATCTTTACGATCTACGAGCTGGAACACGACGTCGATTTCGGCACAGCGCTTCGAGCGCTGGCGGAACAGCTTGGTACGTCGGTCGAGCCGCACAGCACAAAGCCCGCTCGGAAGTGTCCACCCGCTCCGTCTCCCGTGCAGTCCGGCTCTGCACCGAAGGATTTGTCTGATTACTTCGCGGAGTGTCGTGCTCGACTGCATCACCCTGCCGCCGCTGCCTATTTGGCCGAGCGGGGGATCAGTCTGGAGACGGCAGCGGCTTATGGCCTTGGCTACGACCCAAACGCAGACCCGGCAGGAAGTCACCGCTACTGTGCGCGGATCATTATCCCGACGACCCGATTTCACTATGTTGCGCGGGCCATCGACCCGCGTATACAATCGACCTACCGGACGATGAACAATCGGGGGGCCACCCCTGATCTCTTCAACCGTCAGGCTCTCTATGCACCCAGCAATGAACCTGTCTTCGTAACGGAGGGCGCTTTCGATGCGTTGTCCATCATCGAAGCTGGCGGCAGCGCGATCGCACTCAACAGTGTCGGCAATGGCCGACTCCTGCTAACTGCGCTACGGGAACGGCCAACGAATCCCCCGCTCTTGCTCTGTTTGGACAATGACTCCGCGGGCGGGGAGGCCTGCGCAAGTCTCTCTGAGCAGCTACACGGTATGGCAGTGACCTTCCGGGATGTTTGCACGGAAATTTGCTGTGAGGCGCGGGACCCGAACGCCGCGCTTCAGGAGGATAGGGCAAATTTCATTGAATCTGTGCGGAGGCTCATTGGAAACTGAATGAACCCCAAAAAGAAACAAGGAGCGGAAAAATGAGAAATTACAAAAACAACCAGTTGATTCGCTGTCCCTGCGGCAACATTCTTGCCGGTTACGATGGGCACAACCTGACCATCCGGAAGAAGGGCCGATCCGTCGCCGTGGCATCCAGCCAAGCAAATATCAAAATCACCTGCGAGGACTGCGGGCGCAGAATCGACGTCCTACTTGATGGGCAGGCTATCCATACACGGTCAATGGCAGGAAACTGCTTTGGAGATTAAGACAATCGATAGGGCCGACGAATTTCGTCGGCCGTTCGGAAACATGGATTTCCGGCAACAAAATGATATGGCCCTGCGGCCGGAATAGCACATACGCACTTTCACACATATTTGAGCAAAAGTCATTTATTTTAGGAGGAATTTGGAATGAGCAACCGCATTTATGAAATCGTTGAGGAAATCGCCACACTTTCAGGGACAGGCCGCTCGAAAAGAAAAGTGAGACGCATCCGCTGGGATAATAGTCCTGATTCCGTGCTGGACATTCGTAAGTGGTTCCAAGAGGTCGATGGGACGGAAACACCCTGCAAAGGCATAAAGCTGGATGCAGCAGAAGAAGCTGCCTTGCGGGAAGCTCTTCGTTTGTAAGCGGAAAACAAGAAAGGAACGTTCTTCCTGAGGCGTTCCTTTTTTATTATATCTATGGGGCGGTGTAACGAATCGTTACCCCGTCCGTCCGCAACTGAACCAGTAACCAAAGATCAGGAAATACGATCTTTGCGTTTACTCACTAGCAGTTTGCTAACGAATCCAACTTTGGTCTCGTTGTCCGGATTACGGACGGCGTTCAAAGATGAAAACAGCGTGTCCGGATTTCGGACGTGCAAACCAACGCGGCGAAAACGGCTGCTCGGTTATAGGCACGGCAACCAACGGAAAATTCCGTTCGTTAATTTCATTGAGCGCCATTCTGCGCAGCTTGTGACAGAAAAGTTCTCCAGAATGTAACCAGCGCAGAATTGCGCCCGCTAGATTTCATTGAGCGCAACTTTGCGCTGAGTGACTGGCACTGAATCCAAATTTGGATTTAATATAATTCCAACTCGGTCAAAAATGTACGGGTTGAAAGTCGTGCGGCACGGGGCGTGTTACAAACATACCCACCTTACTGTGCTTTGCCGTATAGGGCTAATGGACAAAATTGTCCATTACTCAAAAATGAGTAAAACGCTGGAAAAACCGCGAAAGTCTTTCCCGGAACGTTGGGAACCCTCTCAAAAAAGAGCAGGTTCCGTTTCGCCCACTTGTGGGGGAAATGGTGCTTGGCGGTCCGTCCGTTTTTCGGTCAGACCATGGAGCGGCATTTTACCACCCCACTTCGGTCTACTGCGTTTTACCGCAGACGTATACAGCCGTCCAAATTTCGGACAGTTGCCTTGCGGGCTTTCCATGGGCTTCCATGTGGAAATGTGCCGTTTGCATGAGACTCTACACCGAGTGGATAAAAACCGCTCAGAACGGCGCGTAGGAGGCCACAGAGGCATTTACAGAACACGGCCGGACGCAGAGCACATCCCCCTTCGCCCCATTTTCACACGCTTTCCAGCACGAAAGCACCCTGATATCTATGAATTTGGTAAAAATTAGGCTTCTACTGTCCGGGACAAATACTGAAAAAACACGCATTTCTGCGTAAAACTCATCAATATCCTTCGATTCGGCGTACTCCGGTCAGATCGTCTGGCGGAAACTCTGCAAATTGGGGCGGTTCCAGCTTCTGTCCACGGGCGGCATATTGACCGGTGCGGGCCGCAGATTTCTGCGGCTTTGCGCCATGCAGGAAGGCAAGCAGCGTTTCTTCGGAAACCATGACCTGCCCGCTGACGCTGTTGGACGGGAGTTTTCCACTCTTGCAGTATCGGTATGCGGTTTTTCGTGAGACATTCAGAACCTCTGCCACCTCGTCGAGATCCAGAAGCGTGACTCTGCTGTTCGGCAGATATGCGATATATGGCACAAAAGCATCTCCTTCCTGTGAATAATTATAATATTCCCTGCTGATTTATGCAAGAATTCCTGCGTTTCTGATTTCAAAATGCAGTTTAAAAATTTTTTTGGAAAACGTTTCAGGTAATTTGAATTTTTTCACTCAGGTTTGTGAAATGGGGGGTATCCCCAATTTGGGGGACACCCCTGTTCTGGAGAGGTCTATGCAAAATTGTGCAGCCTCCCTTCGTACGTTTTTCATACGAAGACAAAGCGACCGTAAATTGGACAGCAAAAGAGGCGTTTCCTCACTGTTGGGGATACCTCCCAAGAATTGAGGAGATACGTTCAGAATTGGACAGCCCCCTGCGGCAAATTTGACGCACCCTTGCTTAAAAAAAGCACCCTTTTTACGGCTGAAAATTCAGCCACGAAATTATGAAGCAGGTGGGACAAAACCAAAAAAGTGGTAGAACAAAAGGTGTAAAGAAAATGAAGGAGGTTCTCACATGAACGAACAAGACATTATCAACCTGATTCTCGGTGAGCCTGAAGACGATTTTCACGGCACAGTCCCCAGCAAGGACAAGCGGCTGCGATTCGACCGGCTGCGCGGCCATGCCGGCGCGCTCATGCACTATACGCACGGAAACCTGGACATTCAGGAGCCGTTGGAAACCCGCCGCAGCGCCTGCCTGATACTCGACGTGCCGCTTCCCGTTGTGGTGCTGAACGAATATGTGCGGAAACATTTTTCCATGCTCATGGAACTCAGCGACAGCGTATCACTGTCTAATGCAGGCGGCAGGCTGCGCATCAAGTGCACGGTCTGCGGGCTGTGGGAGGAATGACCGAATCAGAATTTGATGCTGGCTTCCATATCTTCCGCCGGGATGTGCGCGCGCAGGCAAATCATTTGTAATTCTCCGAGTGTAAATTGTCTAGGGTCATTTATTTTTTTACGAGCAGTTGGTACAGACCTCCCAATCATTTCCGCGACCTTTGACGTGGGCGCGTATCCTCTAATCAAACGAGTGACTTTGATGAAGTCGGGTTCTTTCTTTTTTAAGCGTGGCATAAATTACCTCCTGTTTTTTAGAACGTAGTCGGATGGAGACGTGCTTCTCATGATTCTGGAATTATTTTTTCATTCAGGCTTGTAAAACCACCCCCGTCTGTTTTTTGTGCTGACCAGTGCCGGGCTGACGTTCTCTAGCTGTGCCGCGTTCAGTCGCTGGAAGATCTGGATTTGAAATCTGAACAGCAACACGCCGGGATATCAGAAGCGCGGATACCTGCCATAAAAGAAAAACCGTGAGAAAGCCCATTGCAGGCCTCTCACGGTCTTTTTTATGAATGGAGTTCCAACCCCTGTATCGCATTCTCATACAGAAACGCTTTCAGCGGCTCGGCCTCGGCGGTGTCGTAGTAGTTCAGCAGCGCTTCGTTGAATTGCTCCATGTTTTGATCTCGGATGGTCAGAACGCCCGCTCCGGCTTGCAGCAGGATCTTGTTTGCCAGTGTCAGGCTGGTGCGCTTGTTGCCGTCCCAGAAAAGCTGTCCGCGCGTACCCCAGCAGAAGGCCGTCAGCGCCTTTCCTGTGGCCGAAGTATCGGCAGCAAGAATCGCGGCCAGTTCTGCCCGAACAGACGCTTCCAGCGGCACAGGCGGCGTGTAGTCCGTGCCGGAGATCGCAACGCTGCCGGTGCGCAGCTTGCCCCACTCCAGAGCCTCGTTGCGGGCGATGAAGCCGTTGAGCTTGCAGACATACTCCAAGGTCACATCTTCGTCAATCGAGCCAATCAGGAAGCGCCAAGCGTCGCGCATGTTGAGAATGGCCTGAATATCGTCGATCTGTACGCCGGGGACGTTGACGCCTTCCAGAATGGTCTTTGTCTGTGGGAATGTGACGGCACGGTTTTCCATCTTCATTCCGCAGTACACATTTTCGTCCCACTTCTTTTTTGCAAGGAAGCGGCTCTGCTCCGGTGTCAGGTGGTATCGGTCAGCGTAGGTCATTCCGATTCACCGTCCTTTGAGCCTTCGGCGTGAAGAAGATACTGCTGCAATTCCAGCACCCATGCCGGGCGAAGGTCGCCGACAAGCAGCAGTTCGCCGTTTTTGTACTCTGCAACTTCGACAAAGCCGTTGTCGTTGTCAAAGAAATGCGCCTTGTCGCAGTACGGAAGCACTTTCGACACGGCCTCCCAGCGGCCCGCAAAACGGCGCAGGACGTCTTCCGTCCCGATGTTGTGCCCGCCGCGCTTTACACGGTTCGCAATGCGCGCAAGGCTTTCCTCCGGCGTGTCAAGGCCGACATAGAACAGCCGGACGGTATAGCCGTCCCGCTTGGCTCTGGCCGCTGTCTGCGCCGTGCGGAAGCCGGACAGCGTGGATTCCTGCGTAAAGGAAATGCCTTTGTCCAGGCAATCGTCAATGCGCCGGATCGCCATTTTGCCGCCCTCAAGCGGGCTGACGCCTGCAAGCGCCGTGATGCGGTCAACGTCTACGATCACACCCAGATCATTGCGCTGCGCCCGCAGAACACCGGTCAGACTGCTCTTTCCCGTACCGTTTACGCCGCCGATGATGGTATAGACTTTCATCACGCTTCACCGTCCTTTTTTTCTGCGTATTCCAGTATATCCCCTGGCTGACAGTGGAGTAACTGACAAATGGTTTCGATTGTCTTCCATGAAACCAACTCACCATGGCGAAGCTGCGTCAAGTACGATTGGCCGATCAATTTCTCGTTGCGAATGCGATTCTGTGAGTATCCAGCGTCCTTGAGTGCAGCGAGCACGTCAATCTTATAAGCTATTGGCATGATAGTGCCCTCCCTTCGGGGACTGCTATATAACGCCCCTTTTCCATTATCCTTATTATACCTCATGATGTCACTAAATACAAGTGATAAGATTGATGAATAATCTCACTTATTTTTAGTGATATTGACAATAGACATCACTAGAATTTAGTGATACAATAAAGCCAGTCAAGGGGAACAAACGAAAACAGTTCAGACACCGGCAGAAGATGGGTGAAGAACATCTACAAGAGTTGGGAAGGAACAGCAAAGTGCAGCAAAGCTCACGAGATCAGTTGAAAGCCCCCAGCCGCCGGAGTTCCCCTGAATGAAAGAAAAGCGCTTCCGGAGGCCGTAGGAAGCAAGCCGGAAGCGCAGCCGAAAAGGGCTGATTGCAGTATAGCACAGCCCGCCGAAAAAGGAAAGGGGCTTTACAAATGAGCAACACAGAAATTCAGAGCAAGGTCAACGAACTTCGAGAACTGCGCCGCATGGCCGACGAATTGACTGCCGAGATTGAGAGCATTCAGGACGCGATCAAGGCGCACATGACCGCCATTGACGCCGACACGCTGACGGGTGCGGATTACAAGATCACCTGGAAGACCGTGACGAGCAGCCGGTTCGACAGCACGGCGTTCAAGAAAGCCATGCCGGAATTGGCCGAGCGCTTCACCAAGTCCACCACAAGCCGCCGGTTTATCGTGGCGTAAGAGAAGAACGCGGGCGGGACTTCCCGCCCGCACATCGGACAGGCTTGTGAGCCGGAAAGGAATTGACTATGGAGAAGATCACAACAGCCGCCAGCGTCAGCGCTGCGTGGCGCGGCATGAGCGACGAGGAACAATATACCGCCTTGCAGAAAATGGCGTGGACAGTCCACAGGGGCGGCAGCAAGCGTGGTGCGGAGTGGATACAGACGCAGGACGATGCAATGAACGTCGCGGCGGAAGCATGGCTCAGAATGGGCGCAGCGCTGGAACGCAACGAGCGGGCCGACGAACCGCGCCCGCTTAACCTGATCTTGTACAGCGCCTGTGCGCAGGCCGCAAATACCATCGCCCGCAGAGAAAAGCGCTATTTCAGCGCCACGGCCAGCCTGACCATGGAAGACGGCGAAATGACGGATCTTTTTGATATGAACGCCGTTCATGTTCTGCCCGCACCAGACCCGGAAGAAAACGCCGTGCAGCGGGATCTTCTCGCCCGGCTTCTGCAATCGGATGAAGACCGCAGCATTGCCGGACGCATGGCCGAGGGTCTGACGGTCCGGGAAATCGCCGCCGCGCTGGGTATGAGCAAATCGGCAGTCCAGCGCCGCATTGACCACATCAGAAATCGCGCCTGCCTTCTGGCAAGCGCATAATAGAAAGGATGAATAATATGGAAAACAAGGAACTGAAAGAATTCAAGGAAATCCTGCACGAGGTCAAAGATCTTGACCGCTTTGGAAAATTCATGCTCTTCTGCATGGAGCGTCTGGCGCGCGGTGAAGAGGTTTCGGACATCTGGAACGCATGGGTGCAATCCGGACTCTGATTTTCCGACGGGGACTTTCGACTAGTTGACATAGAGAGGGAAACAACCATGGAAAATAAGAAGGAATCGACGGAGGTGCTGTTCCGGCATTTGCTGCTTCGCAGATGCACGGACGCAGAACGGGAGAAGGCCGAAACGAGAGCCCTGAACGGCCCGACAAAAGAACACAAGATCAAAGCGCTGGACATTGTCCGGTGGTTCGGAAAATCAGGATGGAGGTTTTAAACATAACGATCAAAGAAATTTTCGAGCACAGCCAGAACGTTGACGGCTGGATTCTTGGCATTGATGGATACGCGTCGAAAGTCGATTTTGGCAACCCGGCCATTCTCGCCGGTATTGGGAAATATCGTGTAAAGACGATCTACCCGGACGTACATGACGGAAAGGTCGTTGTGGAACTGGATGTAGAAACGTCGATTGTCACGGATTGAGGGGAAAATTCCCCTCAACCCTTTTTTCGATTCTGGGACAAAAAGCATTTTTGGTGTAGAAACAAAATCAGAACAGAAACCCACACAAAATTAAAAACGGAGGGATTTTATGAATCAGGACACGCATCTTTATATCGAAGCGAATCAGAAGCACGGGCATGGATACCAAGTGCATATCGTCATTGACGGCATTGTCGATACAACAATGGCCGATGAACCGTTCAGCCTGTATGACGCGCTTGGCGGCGCACAGCTTACGCTGGAGGCCGTAAACAAGGAGCGCGGGACAAATTATCTGTTGCCCGATGTGCTGCTGGTGAGCCGCGAGGCGGCGATGGCAGAGCGGCAGACCGATTTTCTGAGTGCGAAGCTTCTGCGGGAGAACAGCAGCAAAACAGGCCCGTGGCTGACGATCCGGGAAAAGCAGCGGCCGGAGGGCTGCATCACAGCCTGCGAGGCGATCTGTCTTGCGTATGCCGCCGCACGGGAGGATCACAAGCCGAAGGGAAACCATGTCTGCATGGCCTTCTGCCGGCACCTTGCGGCCAAGCGCTACGGCGGCAGTGCGTTAGAACTCTACAATGCCCTCATGCGCCAGCCGACGACCGACATGGGCTACGCATGGATCAGACGGGCATTTCAGGCAGTTGACATTGGAGCGGCAGAGATCCAGCAGTGGTTTGCTGCGGAATGAACCAGAAAAACCAGAGGACGCAGGAAAAGGAGCAAACGCAATGGAGGAATTACAAGTAATCAATCATAACAACATCGATGTTATAGACAGCCGCGAAGTCGCAGAAATGATTGGAAAGGATCATCGGCATCTTATCAGGGACATTCGAGGATACACTGAAATTCTCAAGAATACCACTGAGCCCAACTTTGGGCTCAGTGATTTCTTCATCGAATCCAACTACAAAGATTCAACAGGCCGAACGCTTCCATGCTATCTTCTAACACGCAAGGGTTGTGATTTTATAGCAAGCCGAATGACCGGAAAAAAGGGCGTCCAGTTTTCTGCCAGATATGTTTGTGCCTTCGATGCCATGCGAAAGCAGACAGACACGGCGCAGGCGGAAATTATGCTTCGCATGGAAAACTGTAAGCTTCAGAAAGCGCAGCTGCTGCGTGAGATGGCGCAGCAATATCAGGGCGGGCCGTTTGAGCAGACGCTGAATGCCTGCGCTGCAAAGCTTATCTGCGGCAGCGAGATTATCCCTCCTCCGAAGTCGCCCTATGATCTGTGTACGGCGGGAGAAATCGGCGAGAAAATCGGGATCACATCGAATCTCGTCGGACGGATCGCAAACCAATATGACCTGAAACAGCCTGAATATGGTGAATGGGTGTTGGACGTAGCGGCGCATTCAACAAAGATCGTGAAAACGTTCCGATATTACGAAGCTGTCATTCCGATCCTGAAGGAGAAGCTGCGGAAAGAGGGCAAGCTTTAAGGACCAAGTATGAAATACGAAAATTTGTTTGATGTTCACTGTTTACTTTCTACTGTTTTTGTGGTATAATAAAAACAAGGCAGAATGCCTTTTCAAATCTTTCACTCACCCCCAGCGCCGGACCAGACCGGCTAACAAAGGGTGGGGTGCGGTCAGCAGAATAGAGAAGCATATGCGCTGGTTTGGTGCGATTTCCTTTTGGAGGAGATGTATCAAACCGGCGCTTTTTCTTTATGTTTTGTTGGCCGCACCCTGCAACATTTTTTGACGGGAGGAATGTCCTTTGACAGAGACCGAAAAAATACGGGCTGCCCGTGCGGCGTACATGCGGGACTATGCGCGAAAACGCCGTCGAAGCAGTCAGGAAATGCGGGAACGGGAAAAAGAAAGCCGTGACCGTTATTGGCTGCGAAAATTCGATCAAATGCAGGCCGCAGCAAGCGGCGGAAAGGAAAATGTAAATGAGAAAACCAGGTGAATCAGTCTATTGTTTGAGTTTCTGGAGAAACAAGTTTCATGGAAAATCCGGTGACGAGCCATACTTTGACGTGGCAGAAGACGGAATCTCTGCGGGGAAGGTCATGCGGATTTATGTGGATGCAAAGCGCTTCCCGACATGGCAAAAATGGAAAGACGAGGCAGATAAGGCGCGGGCCTGCGCTTACATCGGCAACGCGTCGATGTGCGGCTATTTTGTCAAGGGCGGCACCTCTTACCCGCTCAGCGCAAGTCCGGCATTTATGATCGAGCGCCCCGAACTCCCCGGCCTTGATACGATTTTGTGGATCAATGTGCTTTGCCCGAATGAGTCAGAATTTCATTGGGCCGTCGAAGAAGCAAAAAAACGGCCGAACTCAAGGCGAAGAACCTGGCTCCCAGCGAACTCTATGCGCCGTTCAACAATGTCCAGTATAGACACCGGGAGGCCGCAGAGAGCGATATTGACGCATTTCTCCGGCGGAACGGGGTCACGCCTGCAACGGCAGAGAATGACGGCACATATGACGGCACATACGGGCGAAAGATTTACGGGCCTGTCCCAGATGATATCAAAGCGCTGCTCAAGAAAATCGGGCTTGGTGCATCAGAATGCGGAAACACGCTCGGCGAACTTTTTCAAAAATGGGGGGGTCCAGTAATGTGGAGGTTCTCCCATCACCGCAGTCGGAAGCTTGCTATAAAAAAGCAGCCGGTCAAGATCGGCGGCATTCCGATTTATCCATATCTGCTGCATGACCGGACCACATTTATGAGTGCGCTTCCTGCGATTGCGCTTCTGCGGCATATCAAGCGGACGAACGCGCCGATCCTGCAAATCTTTTTCGAGACGGACTATGCCTGCGGCGATTCCGGCCAACCGGCAACTGGCCTTTTCCGAAGTTTGGTTCTGATGCTGCTGGGCGGTATGCGCATCGGCGTCGGCGAACCGGACGACCAGCGTATGCGGCACGTTGATCTTGTGGTGAACCACAAGTCACGCAAGCTGATCGGGCTGGTCATTCACACTCCGGAGCGAGACTATTTTGTGACGCCGCAGCTGTTTGAACGGCTGGCTCCAGTTCTGACCGCAGAGAACGGCTTCGAGAAAACGGAGGCTTCAGATGCTGGTCACACATGATATGCTGAAGAAATCCACGCCGGTCTGCATCGCGTTCAATCATATGCCATGGCACTACCTTGCCGTTGCCAGACTGGACATCGGTGGGCAAAGGAAACACTTTATCTGGCTGACAAACTTCAAAAAACGATTTGAATGGGACGGCTCATTCAACGCGCAGGCAGGCGAAATGCTCCGGATCACACTCAATATGCTGCACGATGCCGGGTATTTGGGCCTTCCGGAAAGCTGGAAGCCTGGAGACGAAGACGACGGACAGCCGCCTGCATGGTTCGAGCTGAAACAGGAAGCAGAGCAGCACCGGACGGAGATTGCGGCGCAGGCCCGGCAGCAGACTGCAAAAACGGCGATCTACACATTTTCACGGGAAAATGAAGACGGTACACGGACAACGGTTCGGGTACGGGCCGCAAATCAGACGGCAGCACGGGAAGCGCTGAGCCAGACGTTTCTGAACCGCGCAACGCTCTGTACGGTGCAGGACGGGGAACGGTACGAACTCTGAAAGAGCGGGACTCGTATTGAACGAAAAATTCAAATACCCCCGAAAAGTCGGGCGGAAACCGCAGGAGTCCGACACTGTGCCGGGCTTCTGCTTTTATAAGGAGTTTTTTATGGCAATCGAAGATTTTGTCCGGGATTTTAACCGACGCCTGGACGATGCAATCGGAAGGGCAATGGAAGGCGACGTAGCCGATGCTGTCCGCGCGGCGATTGTATCAGCGGTTGAGTCCGAGGTCTACAGCGAGAAGGTTTATAAGCGCAGTGAAGATCATCCGTATATCCGACGGGATGACACCGGCGAACCCGGCGGCTTGCAGGACTGGAACGTGATGGAAGCAAAATATGACCCGTCAACCATGACGCTGGAGGTGCAGGACAGGAGCCGGGACCGGGACAGCGGACGGTTGATCGCGCCGGTCGTGGAAAGCGGCAAGGGCTATCAATGGAAGAAGTCGGCGATTTACAAAACAAAGCAGGCACGCCCGTTCCATCAGAAAGCGCAGGAGCTTGCAATCGGAACCGGGCTTGTGCGGGATGCGCTGGCAAAGTCTCTGACGGAAAGCGGATTCAAGGTGAAGGAGTAATATAAGAATGGCAAATAATGAAAACACAGTACAGATTCAGGTAGAGGTTCTGCGTGCACAGCTTGATAAGCTTATTGCGGACATAAACAGCCTGAAAAATCAGAATATTTCTGTAAAGGTAGACACGGCGGGCGCGGCAGCGCTGGAGCAGCTTTCTGATGCCGTTCAGCAGATGCGCACTGGCTTGCAGGAACTTGACGCGCAGCTTGGGCAGAACGCAGCGGCCTTTTCTGGCATGGGCAATTCTGCGCAGGCGGCGGTGCAGGCGCTTTTGCAGTATATTTCGCAGGTCAATCAGGCTGCTTCGGCAGAAATGCAGGCGCTGGCTGTCCGCAGGCAAACAACGGCTGCGACGGAAGAACAGGCTTCTGCGGCGGGGACTGCTGCGCAGGCGGTTTCACAGATGGCAGATGCGCAGAGACAGGAATCGGACGCTGACGCACAGTTTCTTGCGCGGCTGACCGCCGGAAACAGCGCGTTGGAAGACCGCGCAGGCCAGATTCGGCAGTTGATCGATCTGTATGCGCAGATGCAGCGAACCCGTGCTTCCGGTGCGGCCGGGCAGAGCGTCCCCATGCTGGAGGCGGGCAATTACGAGGTGTTTGGTCAGGGAACGTCACACGGCCCAACGGCAGCGCAGGGGCCTGTGATCGACGTGGACTGGACAGATGCTGCGCGGGGTGCACGGGAGTATGCAGGCGCGGCATCAGATGCGGCAGACGCGACCGGACAGGCCGTGACGCAGAGCGACGGTCTGGTTGATTCCTTCGGGCGGTTGTTCCCGCAGCTTACGGTCTGGCAGCTTACACGGGATGCTGTGAACGCGCTTGTGCAGGAATTGAAGGCTGCGCTGGAAACCATGAAGGATGTTGATACCGAACTGACGGCCATTCAGAAGGTCACAAACAATACCGATGCGCAGATGTCGAAGATCGGAGAACACGGCTATGACGTAGCATCCAAATACGGTGTCTCGGTTACGGACTATCTAAGCAGCGTCGGTTCATTCTCCAAAGCCGGTTATAAAGAAATGTCGGAGGACATGGCGGAACTTGCGACAAAAACGCAGCTTGTCGGAGATGTGAATGCCGATACTGCAAATAAATTCCTGTTGTCTGCCGATGCAGCGTTCAAACTGGAGGGCAATGTTGCGGCGCTGTCGAAGGTGCTGGACGCGGCTAATACAATCGAGAACGAATATGCGACCGAGATTCAGAAAATCGCCGAGGGCTTCCCGCTCGTCGCGAACGTTGCATCGATGGCAAACATGACCGCAGAGCAGCTGACGGCGGCACTCGGCACGATCACAGCCGCAACGCAGGAATCCGGTTCTATGGCGGCCCGCGCCATGCGTGCACTGATCCTGAATATCATGGGCGATACCGAAACCGAACTGGAAGACGGCATCACATGGACAAAGGATGAGATCGAGAGTCTGAGCCAGATCCTCTGGACGTATTCGGAAGACGCCATGAAAGCGGCGCAGGCTACCGGCAGCATTGTAAATCCCATGGAGGCCGTCGCGGGTCTTGCAAAGGCATACAAAGAGGGCGTTCTGACGCAGGCCGAGCTTGCACAGTTCGAATCTGATCTCGGCGGCAAGCTCCGCACAAATCAGCTCGACGCGTTGATTCAGCATTACGATATGTACCTTGAAATGCTGGACAAGGTGACAACTTCTGCCGGAAGCGCCGACCGCGAGATCGGCACCATGCTCGATTCATGGCAGAGTAAAGCGAATATCCTTGACAACAAGTGGACGGAGCTTGTCAACCACATGATCGAGACAGAATCTGTGAAGGGCGGGCTTGAGACTGTGACCGAACTGGTGGAGCTGCTGGACACGGACCTCGGCCATATAATCCTGACGCTTGCTGCTGCTGAAACCGGTGTATTCGCCATTGCAGCGGCTGTCAAAAGCTTTCAGCGGGTCGGCTCCGTGCTCCAGCTCGGTTCGCTCAGTCCGTGGCTGCTTGGGATCGGCGCAGCCATTACCGGTATCGTCGTCGCAATCCAGGCAGCGCAAAAGGCCTATGACGCAGCGCATCCGTCGATTGATAAACTCAATCAGGACTGGGAGGAAAACCGGTCGGCGATCCAGAAAACGAAGGAAGCGCTGGAGGAATATACGGATAAGCTTCGGGCACTTGAACAGGTCGAACCTGCGGACAGAACGGGGCAGTGGCAGGACGAGTATGTACAGCTTTCCAACAACAAGGAAATCGCGGAGGCTTATCTGGATACCCTTGAAGAAATTGCAAAGCATACGGGAAAAAAGCTGTATGGAGCCGGTCATATTACCGGATATTCAGGGAATAACTCGGTCATAGAAAACTATGATGATACAGGAAAGAAATACTATACTTCCAAAATCAGCGGTGCGGCAATTTCAAATGAAACGGTATCTGCCGCGCGGGCAAATTACAATTCAGAACTCGCCGCAGCCAACGCGATTGCAAAGACGATCCCGAATTTCGGCTGGGGCAAGCTTGAAGGCTTGACGGAATCTCAGGCTTTGGAGAAAATGCTTTCCATGCTGGGAACCTTCGGAATCCAGATCAGCGCTGTAGTGGAAAGTACCGATGAAGCGTTTGCAAAGGTGGATGAATGGGCTTCGTCTTACGACAAGCTGACGGATGCACAGAAGAAAAATGCCCAGCAGTATCTTGCCGACCTGCAAAACATGATTCAGACAAAGGAAGTGAGCGACGAGCAGGCAGACGCTTATCTGCGCCTCGCCGCGGCTGCGCAGGAAATTGAAGTTTCATCACTGTCCGCCGGAGACGCGATTCAATTCATTGCAAATAATACCGGGCTGACGGCTGAGGAATCCGCAAAACTGGCTGATGAACTCGGATATATCGACAGCGCAAACACCAGACTTGCGCAGGGCTTTGTACAGCTCGCAGACGGAACGTGGGAATATCGGAGTGCCTGCGAAAAAGCGGCGGACGGTACATGGAAGCTTAAAAATGCAGAGGATGGGGCCGCCGACAGCGCAGACGATATGACTGGCGCGCTTGGAGATGTCGAGGTCGCGACCTATGACGCAAACACCGCCGCTGCAAAACTTACGAAGTCCCTGTTCGACGCAAACGGAAAATTGACCGAGCACGCGAAAAAGGCGCTCACCACAAATACGGCCCTTGCAGATCTGGCGAAAAAAGAGCTGGAACTGCAAAATGCGGCTGCGACGGCAAACTATAATAACCTGATCGCGCAGATTCAGACCGTCGGTTCCTCGGCAATTATTACGTCTCAACAGATTCAACAGATGATCGGCCTGATTCCCGGTATGACCTCCAACACATGGTCGGCTGAGAATCAGGAATTCAATATGCGCCGACTTTTCAATCAGCAGACGGGAAAGAACTGGAAGAAGGACGCGGAAGACTATGCACAGTGGTCTTCTCAATACCTGCTGAAGAAGTCCTCTGAGTACTACAAAAAACAGCAGGAAGAGTACAAGAGGCAGATGGAGGAGCTTTCAAAGTACACCTCCGACTATACCGGAACTTCAACCGATGTTGGCGGCAGCTCCACCGATGCAAATCTTGAAGCGCACAAGCAGAAGGTCGAGTTGCTGAAATCCGAGCTGACTTTGCTGGAAAAGCAGAATGCCAGCGAGGATTCGCAGAAGGACAAAATGCGGCAGATCCAGCAGGCGCTCCATGCGCAGGCGCAGTA
>ERZ773192.1954-NODE-1954-length-18821-cov-3.941597_pt1 | contig 18821 bp, 17 predicted proteins | sample MGYA00581010_ERZ773192 | MGnify/ENA primary metagenome ERZ773192 (study PRJEB29015, sample SAMEA2737741) | human gut metagenome | biome: human gut; feature: human-associated habitat; material: faeces | place: China | collected 2012 ...
TTACTCCAAGTTCTTTAGAAAATGGATCAAATTGTGCAGTTCCTCCAATTCTAACACCTTTTGCTTCTTTCATTCTTGATTTAAACTTTTTCAATTTTTCTTCTTCAACAAAAGCTTTACATGTTATTGTACTTGAACCATCATATAAATCAAATGCATATAATGTTTTTCCACTTTTTAATAATCGCTCTTCTGAATTTAATATTTCACCTTCTAAGCAGATTTTTCCACTATCAACAGAAATATCAATAACTTTTGTAAATGGATCTTTAATATTTGGATTTCTACCATATATTAGTGGTGTTATCTCTTCTGGCTCTTCTTCAGGTATTGGTGGAGCATCTTTATCATCTGGCAAAGGTGGAAGTGAATCTGGTGTTGGAGCATTTACATTTTTTATTTCGAAGTCATCTGCATTATTATTGCTTTTTTCTTCTTTTTTCTTTTTGTCTTTTTTTTCTTCTTTACTACTTAATACTTCTTTTCTAGAAAGATTTAATTTACCTCTTTTATCATATCCGATTGCTTTAACTACTATTTCATCTCCTACATTTACTATATCACTAGTTTTTTCAACTCTTTTAGTATCTAAGTGAGATATATGAACAAGTCCTTCGCAACCAGGCCATAATTCTACAAAACATCCAAAATCTTCTATTTTTACTACTTTTCCTACGTATATTTTTCCTTCTTCTACTTCTTTTACTACGTTTTCTATCATTTGTTTTGTTTTTTCTATGATTGATTTATCTTTATGATATATAATTACTCTTCCATCATCTTCTAATTCTACTTTAACAGCATTTATATCATTAACGCTTTTTACATTACTTGCTTCTAAGATTATTTTAGTAATCATTTCTCCACCTTTACCAATTACATCTTTAATCTTATCAGGATTTATGTAAATTTGTTCTATTTTAGGTGCGTATTCACTTAGTTCTTTTCTTGGTTCTGGTATAATACTTTCCATTAAATCAAGTATTTGCATTCTTGCTCTTTTTGCTTGTTCAAGTGCTTCAGACATGATTTGTTTTGTAATACCTTTTATTTTAATATCCATTTGAAGTGCACATATACCATTTCTTGTACCTGCTACTTTAAAATCCATATCACCTAAATGATCTTCCATACCTTGTATATCGGTAAGTATTGTATAGTTTTTTCCATTAGTTAAAAGTCCCATGGCTATACCTGCAACTGGTGCTTTTATTGGAACACCAGCAGCCATTAATGATAAGCAACCTGCACAGATAGATGCTTGACTTGATGAACCATTTGATTCAAGAATTTCTGATACTACTCTTATTGTATATGGAAATTCTTCTTCACTTGGTATTACTTGAAGAAGTGCTCTTTCTCCTAATGCACCATGACCTATTTCTCTTCTACCTGGACTACCATATCTTCCTGTTTCTCCTACACTAAATTGAGGGAAGTTATAATGTAACATAAATCTTTTTGAATCTTCTACTCCAAGTCCATCTAGTATTTGATTATCAGTTAAACTTCCTAATGTTGTAACACTTAATGCCTGTGTTTGACCTCTTGTAAATAGTGCAGATCCATGTGTTCTTGGAAGTAAATCAATAGATGCAGAAAGTGGTCTTATTTCATCTATCTTTCTTCCATCAGGTCTTATCTTTTCATCTGCTACTAATCTTCTAAACTCTGCTTTTTCTATATCAGAAAGTATAAGTTTAACTTTAGTTAGTAATGTTTCTAATTCAAGATCATCTATTCCAACATTAGCATCAGCATAATGTTTTACTATTTCTTCTTTTAATGTTTCTACAGCTTCTGCTCTTTCTTGCTTATCAAATATTTTAATTGCATCTAACATTTGTTTTTTAGCCATAGATTCTACTTCTTCTCTTAAACTAGTTTCTATATCTAATACTTCATAAGTCATTTTTTCTTTTCCAATTTCGCTTATGATTTTATTTTCAAATTCAATTAATTCTTTTATTGCATCATGTCCAAACATAATTGCATCTAACATATCATCTTCTTTAACTTCTTTACTTCCAGATTCAACCATATTAACTGCGTCCATTGTACCTGCAACAGATAATTCAATATCACTTTCTTCCATTTGCTTTGCAGTTGGATTTATAATAAACTCTCCATTTACCCTTCCAACTTTAACACCTGCAACTGGTCCATTAAATGGAATTTCGCTTATACATACTGCTAAAGATGATGCGATAAGCGCAGTCATTTCTGGTGTATTGTCTTGATCTACTGATAATATTTCATTTACAACATCAACTTTATTTCTAAAATTTTCAGGAAATAAAGGTCTCATTGGCCTATCTATCATTCTTGCTGATAATGTTGCGTTTTCAGTAGGTCTACCTTCTCTTTTTATAAATCCACCTGGTATTTTTCCAACAGCATATTGTTTTTCCATATATACAACTGTAAGTGGAAAGAAATCTGATAATATATCACATTCTTTTGATACAGTTGTTGCAGATAAAACTACAGTATCTCCATATCTTACAAGAACACTACCAGCTGCTTGTTTAGCAAGTTCTCCATGTTCAACTATTAACTTTCTTCCTCTAAAATCTAATTCAAATATTTTCTTTTCCATAATTCCTCCAGTAGTTAAAGTTATTAACTATTTCTTCCTTTATAAATAAAAAAGGCACTCAAAAAAGAATGCCTACTTTCTTAATCCTAATTTGTTAATTACTTCACGATATCTTGTAACATCATTTTTCATTAAGTAATTTAACTTATTTCTTCTTTGTCCAACTTTCTTTAACATTCCTCTTTTTGAATGAAAATCGTGTTTATGAACTTTTAAATGTTCAGTTAAATCATTAATTTCTTTAGTTAAAATTGCAATTTGTACTTCCATAGATCCAGTATCTTTTTCATCTTTTCCAAATTCTTTTACAATTTTAGCTTTTTCTTCTTTACATAAAGCCATTACTATTCCTCCTATTAAAATATTATTCCAAATTCCAAGTAGTAGTCGGAGTTTCTTGCTACTGAGAATCGGTAACATTTAATAATATACATTATTTTTTAAAATATATCAATAGTTATAGAAAAATAATTTGTTTTTTGTTATAATGTGTTCGAGGTGTAATAATGAAAAAAATTAGAAATACTATTCTTTTACTAGCAATATCTTTTATTAGTACTCCAGTTTTGGCTGATAAGACGGGTCATGTTGATTGTGGTGTATTTTCTGAATATACAACGATTGCTGCTAGGTTAATTATGATTATTTCTCCAATACTTTTAATAGTACTTGGTACAGTTGATTTTATTGGAGCGATTGCTGCTAGTGATGAAAAAGCAATTAAGAAAGCAACAAGTAATTTTTTAAAGAGATTGTTAATATGTGTAGTAATTTTAATATTACCAATACTAGTTAATTTGATAATTGGATTTACTACATTTAATGATTTAACAGCTTGTTTTAACTAATAGAGAGAGTTATCTCTCTATTTTTATTTCATTATATCTATTAACAAAGTAATCATCTGTCATTCCTGCTATATAATCAATAATTTTTCTAATGTTACTTGTGTTATTTATATAAGAAGAATCCATATTATCTAGAAATACTTTATATATATCACTTGATTTAATAGAGTTTTCTAATACATTTTTATAATGGTTAAATAAAGTTTCATACATTTCTTTGTAATAATTAATTTCTTTTTCTTTATTTACTTTATTATATATATTCTCGTAATTAAATTTTATTAATTCCTGTAATGCATTAAATACATTCTTTGATAATTTAATATATGGTTTATTATAACTATTATTGACAATATCAAGTATTAATGTATTAACTATCTCTCTATTATTATTTCCAAGTATATCTCTAATTGATTTAGGTATATTAGAATTAATTATATTCATTCTAGCTGCATCTTCTATATCCATTCCTATATATGCAATTATATCTGATATTCTTACAACACATCCTTCTAATGTCATTGGTTTTAACTTTTTAGATATATTTTTATCTTTATAACAACTATTATATTCTTCAATAAACATATCTTTTGTTTTAAATGTTGGTGCATATTTTTCTAAAAGTATTTCTCCATTATGACATAGTATTGCATCCAATACTTGAATAGAAATATTTTTACCTAAACCATTATTTTCTAAAGTCATAAGTGTTCTTACACTTTCTACATTATGCTGAAAAACCCCTTCTCCATTTTCCATACTAAGTTTATTAAGTATTTCTTCTCCACAATGTCCAAAAGGTGGATGTCCTAAATCATGACCTAAAGAAGATGCTTCTATTAAATCTTCATTTAAGCTTAAACATCTTCCTATTGTTCTTGCTATTTTGCTTACGAATTGAACATGTGTAATTCTTTTACTTATGTGATCATTTTCACTAAAAGTAAATACTTGTGTTTTATCAATATATCTTGTATATGATAACGAATATATAATTCTATCTGAGTCACGAAAAAATCTAGGACGAATATCATCTTCTTCGTCTACTAATAACAATGCATCAGTATCTCTACATGCATATTTTGATAATTTTTTATATCTCATTCTTTTTTTTATAATGTCATACTTATTCATAAAACCCTCTAATACATTTTTTTATTTTCACATAAATATTTTTTCATTAAACCAATACATTCTTCTCTATTTACTTGTTTTAATTCAATTAATTTATTATTTCCTTTAATAAATTCATATATATCATTATCCCTAAATCCAATATCATCAGCGTCTTTTTTAGTACACGCATAATATACTTCTTTTATATTAGACCATATTATAGCAGATAAACACATGGGACATGGTTCACAAGTAGTATATAAAATATAATTACTTAAATCTATAGTATTAAGTTTATTACATGCCTTTCTTATTGCAACAATTTCTGCATGTGATGTTGGATCAGTATTTTTCAAAACCATATTATGTCCCTTTGCAATGATATTACCAGATTTATCAGTAATAACAGCACCAAATGGTCCACCATCATTAGAAATAACACCATTCTCTGCTTCTTTTAACGCATCAAACATATACTTATTCATTATTACTCACCTTTTCTACTATAAATAATTTATTATCTTTTTTTATTAATGTAATTTTAGTACTTGTTTCATAACCATAATCTTTCTCATATGACCAATCTAATGTAACAATATATGAACTATATTCAGTATTTTCTATCTTATAAGTATTTTCAGATATATCACTAACATTTATTTTTGATACCACTGGTAATTGTCTATTTTTACTAGAAGTAATATTTTTTATATATTTATATACTGTATCACTAGCATTAAGTATAAAATTATCTTTTAAATCATCATAAATAAACTGTATTCCACCAATATCATTTTTATCATTTTTATTATCTAAAGTATAAAAGTCAATTATAAATAACTCAGATAAATACTTAGCATACTCTTCATAATCAATTGGCTCTTTATCTAAAACTTTACCCAAACTATCAAAAGTATCTTTATATAATTTAGTATCCCTCTTATAAGAAGTATAACCGAATTTAATTGTATCATCAGGACTCATATTAGTTTTCTTATTAGGAAGTAATATTAAAACTACATAAACTACCATACTTATAATAAGTAATAACATCATAAACCCAATTACTTTTTGTACTTTATTTATTTTTTTCATAGCATCACCTACTTTAGTATATCATTTTTTCCATTATTAGTAAATTTTATTTAAAGAAAAATAACTGATAATAATCAGTCATTTAAGTTTATTAATTATAATTAATAGTTAATCTATTATTTAATTATTTACTACTTCTACATTACCATAACTATTTACAACTGTACCTGTTACAAAGTTATAACCTGAACTCGAATTTACTATGTCACCCCAATCAAAAGATTTACCTGTTTTATTTATTATTTTTGTTAAATTTAGATTAGATGTGTTATATTTATAAAATGCACCACCTCCTATACTTGTAACGCTGTTTGGAATTGTTACACTTGTTAGTTGATTTTTTTCAAATGCATAATCTCCTATACTTGTAACGCTGTTTGGAATTGTTACACTTGTTAGTTGGTTATCTTTAAATGCATAAACTCCTATACTTGTGACACTGTTTGGTATTGTCACACTCGTTAGTTGATTATTTTCAAATGCACCATTTCCTATACTTGTGACACTATCTGGGATGGTTATGCTTGTTAGTTGATTCTTTTCAAATGCCCGACTTCCTATACTTGTGACACTGTTTGGGATTATGACACTTGTTAGTTTATTACCAGAAAACGCATATGGTTCTATACTTGTAACACTACTTGGGATTATGATGTTTGTTAGTTGATTTTCTCCAAATGCATAATCTCCTATACTTGTAACGCTGTTTGGTATTGTTACACTCGTTAGGTAATTTTCTCGAAATGCACTAATTCCTATATTTGTTATACTATTAGGAATCACTATGTTAGTTAACCCTAAATTTCTGAATGCATCATTTCCTATTGCTACTACCTTTTTACCATTTATATCACTTGGTATTACGACGTCTAATATATCGTTATTAATATATTTAGTTATTAAAAATGTTTTTCCTTCTTTCACATTTAAACCTGCTTCTTCATAATCTGTTGATGGAATTAATTCTGATGATACAGCTATTTGTAAATTAATACCACCTACTGAACCACCATTACATAAAGTTAATGTATTATTTTCGCTTAACCCTTTTGAAATGGCATATTTCTTACATTTTTCTTTATCTTCTATTATAAGATCTGGAATTAAAGCATAAGCAAAATACTTCGCATCTGATGAACATGTATCACTTAATTCTACACTTGTTTTTGTTCCATTACATATTGCTAAATCTTTAAATTTACCTTTTCCTTCTATTGTTACTGTTGCTTTTCCTTCTTCATCTATTTTTACAAAACAATATTCATAATCTTTACTACTTATTTTTGCTACTTTATCACATGTTATTTCTTCATCAACATTATTTAACTTGTTTGTTACATATTTCTTTTCTGCACTATCTGCTATTAATTGTGCTGTACTTTTAAATGAATCTTTTTTTGATATAAAAAAAACGATTTTATTCGTTTTCTTTTTGAATAAGTCAACAAAAAGTGGACACTAAAAAAGAATTTATTGAAACCCTAGTTCAATTTTATATTGAATTGGGGTTTTATAATTTAATGAACATGCTAATCTTTCATTATTATAATAATATATATAAGCATTAATAAATTCTTCAAACGAATCATAGCTATCTATATCCCAATCATTCATAATTTCATCTTTAATCCAACCATTTATAGATTCCATTTTAGGATTATCTGTGGGTGTTCCTGCTCGACTCATTGAACGAATAATGTTATAATCTTTATGTGCATTGGTAAATGCCGCTGAGGAATAGACTACTCCTTGATCACTATGCAAAGTTGTGGAGTAATCAATTCCTTTTATTTTATCTAAAATTATATTTAAACCTTCATAATAAGGCATTATTGAATTGTGTTTTTTAGTATATGAATAAGATAATATTTCAATATTGAAAGCATCCATATATAAAACTGTATCATATAAGTCACCACGATATTTAATACAAGTCATATCGGTAACTATTAACTCTAATGGTTTTTCAACATTCCAGTTACCTTTAACAAGATTGGGATATTTTATAGATTCTTCTCCTGGCTTTCTATATTTATAATTTCTAACTATAGATTTGATTCCCAAATATTTACAACATTTATGAACAAAATTATCAGATACATACCACCCAATATCAATTCGTATTTGTCTATTTATATGCCTGTATCCCCACGATGGATGCTTTTTATGATATTTTTCAACTAAATCACACATATCATTTCTATTTATTTCATAGTTATTTAAAACATCTTTATTCTTTAACCATTTATAAAATCCGCTTCTTGATATATTCATTTCAAAACATAGAGTTTTTATATTAAATTCGTTACTTAATAATAAAATTATTTCATATTCTTGTTGTTTAAACCATTGAATATTACAACTTGACCAGCTCCTTTCACCATGTAACCTTTTTTTAATCGTTCGTTCTCAATTCTTAATTTCATATTTTCATACTCTAACTTTTCCATATCAGTTAGATTTTTTTTGTTACAATATTTAGCTAATGGATTCCCCGGTTTTTTCTTATTTTCTAAACCTTTTTCTCCTAATTCTAAATATTTTCTTAACCAATTATTGTACATTCCATTAGAAATATGCTCTCTATTAGTTATTTCTAAAGTGCTTACATGCATTTCCAAATGTTCTTTAATCAATTTTAATTTTTCTTCTTTTGTCCAATATTTATTTTTTCCGCCTTTAGGTCTTCCCATAAAATCATCTCCTTTATTAAATTATAGCAAAAGAAAAGTAGATCACATTCTTTTTATGTGTCTACTTTTACTTTATCACTTCAATTCGTTTTCTTTTCTATCTTGTAATTTATTTAAAATGTTTTCAATAACTTTCCATTCTGCTTCTGTTTCTATAGATCCTAACACTGGATTTTCTTCTTTTGGATCAAATGTTGATGCATATACTTTTTTATTTCCATTTTCATCTTTTGTATTGTCTGTATAAACTATGTAATTTTTGTTAGTTTCGTCTGATTCGAATGTAAAAAGTACATTACAGGTTATTTTTTCTCCTTTATCATTAAATATTTCAAATTCGTTATTACTTTTATTTTCCATGCTACCCTCCATAGTAATTTTATAATATGTTAAAATGTTTATCTAGGATTTCTTTTAATATTTTTTTATAATCTTTATTTAATGCATTATCATAGTCATTCATCGAACCATTATCTGACACTATTTTAAGTGAATATGTATTTTTATAAAATGAAACTATTGCTCTTAACTCCATATCAAATAGTGTATTTTTTAGTGTGTTATTTTCTATGAAATCTATAGATGTTGCACATGTAGTATTAATAATATTTTCATCTTTTATATAGTTTATGTTTATTAAATCTGTATTTTTATAAATCGTTCTATAGCAATAAGAAGATGTAATACTACATATAGTACCTACATTAATATCATTTGATGCTCCTGCGTAGCCAATATTTATAATAGTACCTGTTAATTTAGTATCTTTTAGTGACTCAATAACTTTTGAAACGCCTATACCTGTTATTAGTACATTATCTTTATATTCTTCTGGTATTAATGATTTTTTTTCATCTTCTGTTGCTACTAATATAGTTAATTTATTCATATATAATCACTCTCGTTTTACTTTATCTAAATAGCTTTGAAGTATTACTGTTGCAGACATTTTATCTATTACTTTTTTCCTTTTTTTTCTGCTTATATCTGATTTTATTAAAATATTTTCTGCAATTCTTGTTGTTAATCTTTCGTCTTCAAGTATTACTTTTTTATTTAGTTCTTTTTCTAATTTTTCTTTAAATTTTATTGTAGTTTCTCCTCTTTCTCCAATAGTACCATTCATGTTTTTTGGAAGTCCTAAAACTAATACATCAACTTCTCTTTCTTCAATTATTTTTTTTAATTCTTTAGTTAAATAATTAAAGTCATCATCATGTCTTATTGTGGTTAGTGATGTTGCTATTATTCCTGTTTTATCGCTTATTGATATTCCTAGAGTTTTTGTTCCTAAATCTAATCCTAAATATCTCATAATTTTGTTTCTATATCCTTTAATATTTCATCAATGTAAGTAATATCCGTTCCTCCTCCTTGTGCATAAGAGTTTGAACCGCCTCCATTTCCATTTGATTTTAAAGATGCATATTTTACTAAATCACCTGCATTTATATCACAATTACTTTTGCATATAAAATTTACGTTATTTCCTTTTATGTTTGCAATAAATATTATTCCTTTGCTTATTTTAGTAAATGCATTATCTATAAGTGTTTTTAATATAGAAATTTCATAATTATTAACTTTTTTAATTATTGTACTTTTATTATTAATTATTTTAATAGTATCAAATTCTGTATTATTTTTTGTTAATTTTTCTTCTTTTTTTAGATTATATTCTTTTTCAAATTCTTTTACTTTCTCTCTTACAGTTTTTACTTCATTTCTATTAAATATTATATCTTTGTAACTTAATGGTGCACTATTATCTATATCTACATTAAAGTCAATTTGTATATTTTTTGCTTTTGCATCATCCATTATATTTTTTGCTTTATTTAGAAGTTTAACCATTTCATCGTTGTATGGTTTTATTGCATTAAATAATACTCTTTCTATATTAGTATCTGTTGTTGCTTCTATTCTATAAACATCAGCACCTTTTGATTCAATATTATATATTGCAAATTTATTTATATCTCCTAAATTTTTAACATGCGTTCCACCACATAATTCAACTGAATTATAAAGTGTTACTACTCTAACTAATTTGTCATATTTTTCATCAAATTGATGCACTGCTCCACTTTTAACTGCTTCATCAAGTGACATTATATCTGTTTTTGCATCTACTTTTGTTTGTATTTTTTCATTTACTAGGTTCTCTATTATACATATATCTTCGTCTGTTATTTTCTTTGGATAAGTAAAATCAAATCTTAATTCTTTTTCTGTTACTTTTGATCCAGCTTGTAATACTTCATAATCTAGTGCTTCTTTTAGTGCTTGATGTAGTAAATGTGTTGCACTATGATTTTTTTCTATTGCATTTCTTCTTTTCACGTTTATTCTGGCAGTTACTTTATCGTGAACATGTATAACTCCTTCTTCTACGTTAACAATATGTACATGTTCTTTATTTGGAGATATGAATAAATCTTCTACTAGAACTTTTAGTGAATCATTATATATATATCCTGTATCTGATACTTGTCCACCCATTTCTGCATAAAATGGAGTTTCTTTTAATATAACATATCCTGTATCAGTTAATTCATCAACTAATTTTCCATCTTTTATAAGTGCGATTACTTCTGTATCTGTTTGATAATCTTCATATCCTGTAAATTTACTTTCTTCTTTAAAATTAAGTAATGCTTCATTTTGAATATTCATACTTGCTTCTTTTTTTCTTGACTTTCTTGCCATTTCTTTTTGATTATTCATACATGTATCAAATTCATATTTATCAACTGTATATCCTTTTTCTTTCAAGTATTCTTCTGTAAGTTCATAAGGAAAACCATAAGTATCGTATAATTTAAATGCATCAGTACCAGATAAAGTTTTATTTTCTGTTTTTTCTAGCATTTCATTTAATTTTTTTTCTCCACTTACTAGTGTTTTTTGGAATAATTCTTCTTCTTTATCTATTATTCCTTGTATATATTCTTTTTTAGTTTCTAATTCTGGATAGTAGTTTTTCATTGTTTCTACTACTGATGGGACTATATCACTCATAAATTTTCCAGGAATTCCTATATCATGACCATATCTAACTGAACGTCTTAGTAAACGTCTTATAACATATCCTCTTCCTTCGTTTGAGAATACTGCACCATCTGCTATTGCAAAAGTTAGTGTACGTATGTGATCTGCTATTATTCTAAATTCTTTATCATTATTGTATTTTTTATTACTAAGTTCTTCTATTTTATTTATTATTTTTCTAAATAAATCTGTATCATAACTGGATTCTACTCCTTCTATTATACAGGCCATTCTTTCTAATCCCATCCCTGTATCTATATTCTTACTTGGCAATTCAGGATATTCGTCTCTTTTTAAGCCCTCTTTTGAATTAAATTGGCTAAATACATTATTCCATATTTCTACATAACGTGAATTATCAATTTCATCTTGTAATAACTTGATTCCAAGATTATCTTTATCATATTCTATTCCTCTGTCATAAAATATTTCTGAATCCGGTCCACATGGTCCTTCTCCTATTTCCCAGAAATTAGATTCTAATCTTACTAAGTGAGTAGGATCTACTCCCATTTTAATCCATTTATCATATGCCTCATCATCATTTTTGTATACTGTAATATATAGTTTTTCAAGTGGAAAACCAAAGTATTTTTCATTTGTTAATAATTCAAAAGCCATCTCTATTGCTTCGTCTTTGAAATAATCTCCAACAGAGAAATTACCTAACATTTCAAAAAATGTATGATGTGTATTATCTCCTACTGATTCAATATCATTTGTTCTTATACATTTTTGACTACTTGTTAATCTTCTGTTTACAGGTATTTCGCTTCCATCAAAATATTTTTTTAATGGTGTTACTCCTGCATTATTCCAAAGTAATGTTGGATCATTTTTAATAAGTAAAGATGCACTTGGTAATATTGTATGTCCATGTTCTTTAAAATACTCTAAGAATGTATTTCTTATTTCATCACTAGTCATTTTTCGCATTGTCCACCTCAAAATCTTCTAAATTTCCATTTTCTTTTACTATTTTTGCAACTAATTTTTCTGATTCGTTTATTTTATCAGAACATTCTTTTGCCAACTTCATCGCATCACTATACTTCTTTATCGCATCATCTAAATTAACATTTCCGCTTTCTAATTCTTTTACTATCATTTCTAATTCATTTAAATTTTCTTCAAAAGTTTTTTTCATATCAATTCTCCTTAATATCAGTTATTAAAGATGTTATACATCCATCTGATACATATATATCTATTTTATCATTTATATTTAATTTTTTAATATTTTCTATACATTTATTTTCTTTTTTTATTATAGAATATCCTCTTTTTAATGCATTCATTGGATTTAATAATTCTAATTTATTAATATTATAAATTAATTTATCTTTGTTTTTTTCATATAACATTTTAGGGTTTGTAAGTATATAATTATTTTCTAATCTATATAAATTCATTTTATTTAGTGTAATTATATTTAAAATACTTTTATTTAAATTATTTATATCTATTTTTAACATATCCTTTTTTATGTTATAAATATTTACTGGATTTAATAGTACATTACTCATTTTAATTTTATTTAATATATCTTTATAATGGCTTATTAAAGACATTATTTTGTTTGTTATTCTATCTATAGTAGTATCAATAGACATACTTATATCATATATATTAGGCACTGCTAATTCTGCTGCTCCAGTTGGCGTTGCTGCTCTTTTATCTGCTACATAATCTGCTATTGTAAAATCTATTTCATGTCCAACAGCGCTTATAATTGGTACTTTTGAATTATATATTGCTCTTGCAACTATTTCTTCATTATAGGCCCATAAATCTTCTATTGAACCACCACCTCTACCTACTATCAGAGTATCTATATCAAATGTATTTGCGAGTTCAATTTTTTTTACTATATCCTCTTTTGCAGATACTCCTTGTACTAGAGATGGGAATAATATTACTTCGCATAAAGGATATCTTCTTTTAATGGTTGTAATAATATCTCTTATAGCAGCACCTGTACTTGCTGTTACAACACCTATTTTCTTTGGATATTTTGGGATTTGTTTTTTGTGTGATTCATCAAATAATCCTTCTTTATATAATTTTTCTTTTAATAAAAGAAATTTTTTGTATAAATCTCCACTACCATTTAGTTCCATAGATTCAATATATATTTGATAATTTCCAGATGCTTCATACACACTTATTTTACCAACTACGTTTACCATGTCTCCATCTTTAAAGTTTGTTCCTACTTTATTTCTAGTTCCTTTAAACATAACCGCTGATATTCTACTCATTTCATCTTTAATAGTAAAATAACAGTGTCCACTAGGCATTTGTACTTTGAAATTTGATATTTCTCCTTTAATAAATACTCTATTAAAAAATGCACTACTATCAAATTTCATTTTAATAATTCTATTTAATTCTGATATAGATAAATACTTAATATCTTCTTTCATAATGCACCTACTTCGATTTAATTATAGCATAAAAAATAAAAGTAAAATAACTTTTACCTTTATTTTATGTTATTTAATTCCTCTATTAACATATCATTTGCTAATTTAGGATTTGCCTTGCCTTTTGTTTCTTTCATTATTTGACCCATTAAGAATTTAATACTTCTATCTAATCCGTTTTTATAATCTTCTACTGCTTTTTCATTATTATTAATTATATTTTTTATTATTTCTCTTATTTCATCTATATTACTTATTTGTTTTAATCCCTTTGATGAGATTATATCATCTACATTTCCACCATTTATAAGTAATTCATTTAATATATCTTTTGATATTTTAGATGAGATTTCATTAGAATCTAGTTTATTTACTAAATCTATTATATTTTTTTCTGTTATTTTTGTATATTTTAGAGTAATATATTTTTTATTTAAATAAGATAGTATATCTCCTGTAAGTATATTTGCACATACTACTGCATTTATATTTTTATCTATTAATTGATTTAAGAATAAGCTTAGTTCTCTATTTTGAATAAGTGTTTTTATAGTTATTTCGTTTATTCCTAAATTTTTATATTTTTCTTTAAGTTCATTTGGTAACATTGGGATTTCTTTTTTAATATTATTTATCCATTCATCGTCTATTATTACTTTTGGTATATCTGGCTCTGGAAAATATCTATAATCATTTCCTGTTTCTTTTACTCTCATAAGTATCGTACTAGATGTTTTATCATCCCATCTTCTTGTTTCTTCTTTTAAAACTATTCCTTCGTTTAGTAATTTTTCTTGTCTTTTTATTTCATATAAAACACTATCTGCTACATTACTTATAGATCCGATATTTTTTACTTCGACTTTTGTTCCTAGTTTTTCTGTGTTACTTAATGAGATATTTAAATCACATCTCATACTTCCTTCTTCTATTTTTACATCACTTATTCCAGCATATAGAAACATTTCTCTTAATGCTTCTAGATATAGTACTGCTTCTTTTTCATTTGATATTACTGGTTTTGTTACTATTTCAACAAGTGGTATGCCAGCCCTGTTAAAATCAAGTAATGTATGATTAGATTCATGAATACTTTTACAAGTATCTTCTTCTATATGGATTTCTTCTATTTCTATTTTCTTTTTTATCCCATCATATTCAATTAATACATAACCATTTCTTCCTATTGGGGTACTATTTTGTGTTACTTGATAGTTTTTGGGATTATCTGGATAAAAATAGTTTTTTCTATCAAAATATATGGTTCTTGTTATATCACAATTAAGTACAATTGCAGCTTTAATTCCTAAATCTATTATTTTCTTATTTAATACTGGTAAAGTTCCAGGATAACCTAAATCAAGTACATTTATCATAGTATTTGGAATTTCACCATAAGTGTTTTTAGATTGTGAGAATGCTTTACTATTTGTTTTTAATTCACAATGAACTTCTATTCCAATCGTTGGTTTCATTTTAATACTCCCTTTCTATATAACTTGCAAGTTTATATATAGTTGCCTCATCAAAGTGATTTGCGATTATTTGCATACCAATTGGTAAATTGTTTTTACCAAATCCAATAGGAATACTAATAGCAGGAAGACCTGCCATATTTACAGGGTTTGTAAATAAATCATCAAAGAAGCTTTTAACTGCATCATCTTCGCTTTCTCCTAATTTGTAAGCAAAGTTTGTTGTTGTTGGTCCAATAATTAAATCGTATTTTTTAAATATTTCATCAAAGCTATTTATTATCGCTTTTCTTATTTTTAATGCCTTATAGTAATATGTTTTTGCATTCTTTCCGCTTAATACATAAGATCCAATCATCATTCTTCTTTTTACTTCGTTTCCAAAGGCCTCTCCTCTTGTTTTCTTGTACATTTCATCTATGTTAGAAACTTCTTTTTTTGTAGAATATCCATATCTTACTCCATCAAACCTAGCCAAATTAGATGATGCCTCTGCCAATGCAATAATTTCATATAGTGGCACTGAATATTCTATAAAAGGAATATCTACATAATCTATAGTAACACCATCATTTTTTAAATTATCTATTATTTCTAACATTCTATTTTTTATTTCAGGATTAACTTTATCACTCATATAAAAGTTTGGAATCGCAATTTTCATTCCTTTTATATCTTCACCTATTAATCTAGTAAAATCCTCAGATGTATCTACGCTTGTTAAATCATTTTCATCTTTTTCACATAGAATGTTTAATAATAAAGCATTTTCATACACATTTCTTGATATAGGTCCAATTTGATCTAGTGATGATGCAAATGCAACTAATCCATATCTTGATATTCTTCCATATGTTGGTTTTAAACCAACTACACCATTAAATGCAGAAGGTTGTCTTATAGAACCACCTGTATCACTTCCTAATGAAAATGGTGTAATATTTTTGCTTACTATTAATGCACTACCACTACTACTTCCTCCTGATACACAAGTGTCATCATAACTATTTAAAACTGGTCCATAATAACTTGTTTCTCCTGATGATCCCATAGCAAACTCATCCATATTTGCTTTACCAATTATAATCATATTTTTTTCCTTTATTTTTTCTATTACAGTTGCATCATACACTGGTATAAAGTTATCTAGCATTAAAGATGCACAAGTAGTCCTTAATCCCTTTGTAACAATATTATCTTTTATTGCTATTGGTATTGCAAATAATATATTATCTACTTCTTTACTTTCTAATTCTTTTGCTTTTTTAATAGCATTCTCTTCATTTAAAGTAATAAATGCATTATACTTCTCATTTTGTTTAATTCTTTCAAAACATTCATTAACTAAATCTATTGGTTTTATTTCTTTATTTTTTAATTTTTCATTTATTTCTTTTATACTTAATTCTAAATATCTAGTCATTTACAAACCTCTTTATTTCAATATAATTACCATTAGATTTAGGAGCATTTTTTGTAACATCAAACTCTTTATTAACATATTCATCACATCTATAGACATTTGTATTTTCTGTTGGAGATATACAAATATCATCTGAACCAATTTCTACTAAAGTTAGTTTATCCATCTCATCTTTTATTTGATTTAATTGATATATATACTTTTCTATTTCTTCATCTTTTAACTCAATCCTTGCTAAATGTGCAACATGAAGCACATCTTCTTTTGTTAATTCATTCATATAATCACCCTTTGCAACTAATAGTATATCATTTTAATTTGCATAGTAAAAGAAGAAAGAAAAAAAATACTAAACATTTTAGTATTTTTATGCATGGTTTATTATAATTAAATAGCCCAAAAGTAGTATTAATGCTTCTATTGCCATCGCTAATAATACAGATACATTTGTATTATATATACTGCTATTAGTCTTTTCCGATGTTTTAGAAACTGTTCTTGCCACTGGTTTTGCTTCTACTTTTTTAGTAACTGTCTTTGTAGCTGGTTTTGTAGTTGTTTTTTTAGTAGTAGTCACCTTTTTTGTAGTTGGCTTTTTTGAACTTGTTTTTTTAGTAGCCATATATTCACTCCCTTTTTATTATATTCTACTACTAGTATACCACATTTTATCTATTGTAGAAAAGTATTTTTTTAATTTCTTTATTTTTAACATAATTTGTTTATATTTTACAAAAAATTATTATTTTTTCTTAATCTTAATACACTTTCTAATCTTGCTGCTCTTAATACTTGATTATCAAGTGAACCGTATGAAATATCTAAATTTAATAAGTGCCCATTATTAAATATTATTGTTGTGTTGTCTTTTCCTTTTTTATAATTTTGTAAATTTTTTAGTGATATCCATGCACATTCATAAATTCTAGGTGAATTAGTTGGAAAGAATATTATCTCCCTACTTTCTTCTATTATAATTGGTGCTTTGTGTGATATTCCTATTAAATTTTTTGTTCCTAAAAATCTCCCCTGATATGAACTTCCAAAGTAAGCACAGCTGTTCTCTATTATTTTCATAGGTGTTAAATCTACTACGAATGTTTTTGTTTTTTCTATTACTTTAGATTTATATTCATTTAGTGGAAGAATAGCTAATGTATCATTATTTATTTCATAACTATTCATGCCATCACCTCCTTCTAATTATAATTTTCTCTAAAAAATTATAATTTCCCCTAAAATATCATAGTTTTATATCGAAAAAAGACGAATTTTGTAACTTTTTTACCTTTTTTATATTATTTTGTTTTTATTTGATGAGATGATATAATCTTTATAGGTGGTTATATGAAGAAGTTATTATATTTTTGTTTATTATTTGTTTGGATGATTCCATCGATTGTTTTTAGTAAAGATTTGGAATTATCTTCTAAAGAGTATTTGTTATATGATTTGGATAAGAATATGGTTTTATATGAAAAAGATAGTGATAAAATTGTAAGCATTGCTAGTTTAACCAAAATAATGACTACTATTGTTGCAATTGAAAATATTGATGATTTTAATGAAACCGTATATATTACTTATGATATGTTAAAAGATGTTCCTTGGGATTCTAGTGTGGCTGGATTAAGCATTGGGGATGAAGTAACTTATTTGGATTTACTTTATGCATCAATTCTTCCATCTGGTGCAGATGCGACTAATTCTCTTGCAATTAGTTTAACTGGCAGTATAGATAATTTTGTAGATATGATGAATGAACGTGCAGCTCAGATCGGATGCACGAATACACATTTTGTAAACGCCAGTGGTCTTCCGGATCCTGACCACTATTCTACTGCACATGACATGGCGTTGATCATGCGGGAAGGTCTGAAGAATAAAAAATTCCGCAGGATCATCGGCACTACAGATTATACGATCAAACCTACGAACATGAACAGTGAGCCAAGGGTACTGCATACGCATCATCCGATGCTTGCCCCGGAGAGCAGTTATCATTATGATGGCTGTATTGGCGGCAAGACAGGATATACCAGTGAGGCCGGAAACACTCTTGTGACAGCAGCAGGGAAGAATGGAACTACCTATA
>ERZ773192.1956-NODE-1956-length-18807-cov-4.711071_pt1 | contig 18807 bp, 9 predicted proteins | sample MGYA00581010_ERZ773192 | MGnify/ENA primary metagenome ERZ773192 (study PRJEB29015, sample SAMEA2737741) | human gut metagenome | biome: human gut; feature: human-associated habitat; material: faeces | place: China | collected 2012 ...
GGTGACAAGGCTGGTTGGATTGGCTCTTGTTCCATCGTCTTTTCTTTATTACGCCCCATGTCATTGGGCGAAGCGTTATGATTGACAGAATCAGAGAGTTGTGATATGTTGGAAATATAGCCAGTGTTTCTTTCTGCGTCTGGGACGTGGTTGCCGGGGGGGCTTCGGCCTTTTGATCCGCCTTGAGCGGGCACATCGGTTTCGGAAAGAGCATTGGCACAATAAATACAGCTGATGAGACACCGGCCGAAAGGGGCGATTCGCCCGAGCGTCCACCGTCCAAGGCTGTGTTTGCGCTCCTGCGGTCCCGGTAATCCTGCCGCGGCGGGAACCCCGGTCTTGATTGCCGCAGGAGCGTTTTTCGTGTTTGCAGGCGCATTCTCTCCGGCATTTCCTTCAAAATACAGCCTCCCATTCTCATGCATGGCATGACAACGGGAGGCTGTTTTGCAGATTCCTGCCGCTCAGGTTTGCCGGGCGGCTTTTTCCATGAGCTTCTGATAGACCGGGCGCATGGCAGGCTCGGAGACGGAGGATAAAACATCTTGCACCGAAAGCCAGCGGACGGCGCTGTTTTCATCCGGCTTGCAGCGGATGGGGGATTTGTCGCCGGCCTCCAGCAGATACGTCGCGTTCAGATGCAGGTGGGCGCAGACGAATTTTCCACGCTTGACGTGCGGCGCGACGTGCAGGATTTCGAGTGAGAAGATATCCGGGGAGACGGGCGCGGCCAGCACGCCGGATTCCTCATTTGCCTCGCGCAGCGCGACGGAAAGAAGGTCGGCTTCCCCGTCGGCGTGTCCGCCGAGCCAGGCCCAGGACTGATAGAGATTGTGATAGGCCATCAGGACCTTCGTCCGGTCCGGATTCACGATCCAGCATGAGGCTGTGAAGTGCGCCGTGGCGTTGTCCCGCGTCAGCAGCACCGGGAAGGTGTCGATGTCCTGCAGCATTTGCAGCCGGTCGGCGGTCTCCTGCTCGTTATAGGGGCAGAACGCTTCGATCTGCGCGCGCAGGCGCGGGCAGTCAGTCATGCTCGTAGGCCATGACCTTGTCGATGCGCCGCTGATGGCGCTCGGCATGGGAAAATTCCGTATCCAGCCACACGTCAACGATCTCCAGCGCCAGCATCTCGCCCGTCACGGCTGCGCCGAGGGCCATCATGTTCGTGTCGTTGTGTTCGCGGGTGAGCCTTGCGGACATGGGGTTGTCGAGCAGCGCGCAGCGGATGCCCTTGACCTTGTTGGCCGTGATGGACACGCCGATGCCGGTCGTGCAGCAGACAATGCCGCGGTCGCATTCGCCGCTGGCGACGGCCTGCGCCGCCGGGCCCGCAAAGTCGGGATAGTCACAGCTGTCTTTCGTGTAGCAGCCGAAGTCCTTATAGGCAAGGCCGCGCTGTTCGAGATGCTTCATAATGGCGTGCTTGAGATCAAGCGCGCCGTGGTCACAAGCGAGAGCGATCATAGGGGTGTTCCTCCTGCGGTTTTTCTTTTATTATACCGCAGAGGACACAATTTGCAAGCGCAATCGTTTCAGCCGCTGACGCTGATGCTGCGGACAAGGCCGTCCGTGCCGGTGCGAATGATGCAGGAAAGCTCCCCGCAGCCGATGTCGATCGTATAAAAGCCGTCATGATCCCACCAGATCCACGCGCAGAGCGCGTCGCCGGAACTGCCGTAGAGGAACTGTTTCCGCTCCTGCTCCGGCGTCCAATCGGCAGCGGGAAGCGCGGCTAGAACATGGTCCAGATTGTCGCCGAGCTGAATGCCGCGCAGGAAGTCCGGCGAGGAGCCGATTCCCGGCCCGCCGTAGAGCAGCTCGTCCTCGCAGCACCATGCGTCCAGCCGGACGGTACCGTCGCTGTGCTGTGTAAATTGATAGCTCACGCCGTCGACCGTAAAGTTGTCCCCGCGCATTTTGCCCTTCCGGACGGGACTGCCCTGATAGGCTGCCGCCCTTTGCAGAACGGCTGCGTAATCCATGCCGGGGAAGACCCCGTTCGGAAGCACAAGCTCACAGCGCTGCACCGGCAGAGAACGGTCTGTCTCTGCCGCATCGGGAAGCGCGATGGGGTCGCCCGACAGCGATGCGTCCGTATACATCTCCACGCGGTCGTCAGAGCGCCAGCGTGTCAGATCGAACCGGTCGCTGCCGCTTGAAAAGCGGCCTGTGTGCAGATCCTGTTCCAGATAGCCGAAGCGGGCCTTTGGCGCGTTGATGTCGATCAGCCACCACGCACCGTCCAGCAGCGGCGCACCGAGCGGGTGCACCTGCCCGTTTTCCTCACAGACAAGCTGCGTTTTCGTGTGCGCAAGCGTGCAGTCAGTCCTGCCCTCCGGGCAGGAGGCCGTTTCCGTTTCGAGCCGGAACGTGTATCCGTCCGCGCTTCCCAGCGTCACGGAAGCGCCTGCGCAGGCGGTAAAGCTCGCGGCCATCTGCTTTAGAAGCTGCCCCTCATAGCGTGCCTGTAAATATGGGTTATAGCCGGAGCTGTCGGCTTCATCCTCCCCGTGCGGCCAGCGGATCGTGACTTCATAGCAGCCGTCTTTTACGCCGCAGAGATAGACCATCTCGTTCTGCTCACCCGCCTCGACGCAGATCGTCTCGCCACGCTGCGTCACCTCGCTGAGACAGCCGCGCGCGGTATAGCCGGCGGAGCATTCGGTGATCGTCTTTTCAACATAGCGGACGGCGAACGTCGAGCCGGTGCTGTAGGTGCTGCGCCAGAGGTCGTCCTGCTCGTCGTATTCCCAGCCGGTCGTGGGCAGATACGCGCCCCAGCCTCCGGCCTCGTCCGGGAAGGTGGAGAAGTACGCGTCAATATGAACGGCCCTGACGTAGCCGTCCATGCCGTTATAGAAGCTCGGATAGAAATAGCCCTGTATATTATTCGCACCATGGGTCGCGGCGTAAATGTCGCGCAGATAGTCCGTCAAGCGGCCGGACTGTTCATACACGGCCAGCGCCGTGCCATCCGTGTCCTTTGTCCAGCCGAGCAGGCGGTAGTCCTGCGTTTCGCTGCGATAGGTGACGGTCACGAGATAGCGGGTGTTGTCCACCAGATATTCCTGCCCGTCGATATACGACAGGCCGGTATCGGTGCCCAGCATGAAGGTGCGCCCGTCGGCATTTTCCGGCGCGATCGCAATTTTGTAGCTCCAGAGCTGCAAGTCTCCCTCCGGGTCGAGGCCGGACAGGGATGCAAGCTGCTCGAGGTTCACCATCTGCGCGTCCTGCACCGTATCTGTTACAGTCTCAAATCCGCCGTCGGTCAGTACCTTATATTCGATTGGCTCCGGCAAAATGACCTGCGCGATATAATATTCGGCGTAGTCCTGTATGCTGGAAAAGAACGCGCTTGTCGGGGGCGTGCTGTCTGCCTCTGCGGGGCTGTCTGCGGTAGAAGAAGCGGGCGGCTCTTCCTCCGGCTGCTCTGCGTCCGTCTTCGGGTCGGTCAGGAAGCACACGGCCACGGCGATGGACACGAATACCGCCGCCAGCACGACCCAGAACGCAGGCTTTTTGTAATTTAAAACGGACTTGATGCGGCCCTTCACGCCCGTCTCGCCGAAGGCCAGCGGGCAGGCCGTGATCATCCGGCGCGGGACGCTGCATTGCAGCAGCGCACGGGAATAAGCCGTCTTGCAGCTCTCTCCCAGTTCGCGCACGACCTTTTCATCGCAGGCCGCCTCGATATCGCGGCAGAATAAAACATACGCCAGCCAGCAGACGGGGTTGAACCAGTATGCCGTCAGGAGCAGGAAGCCCAGCGGCTTCCAGAGCTGGTCGCCGCGCTTTAAATGTGCGCGCTCGTGCGCCAGAACCATGTCCTGCGCGCCGGGCTCCAGCCCGAAGGGCAGATAAATTCTTGGCCGAATCACGCCGAGGATGAACGGGGACGGGACGAATTCCGACTGGAACACGTTTCCCTCCAGCCGCACCGCCGTGCACACGCGAAGCCGCAGGCGCAGCGCGGAAATGGCCGCGTACAGGATAAGCACCGCGCAGCCGCCGAGCCAGACCCACGCGGCAAGCCACGTCAGAATTTGCAGCGGGTTCGCGCTCTGCGCGGGGTCAGGTGTAAACGCGGCCTGTAAGGGCGGATTTACAATGGCGTCGACCGCCGGGATGCCGCTCGTGATGGCTGGCGCGGCGGAATACACGATCTCCGGCTGCACCGGCTCCGCGCTCGGAATGAGGCTCAGCACGCTTTCAATCGAGAACGGGCACAAAAGCCGCACCGCCGCCAGCGCCCACAGGGCGCACAGCAGCCATTTCGGCGCTTTTTTGAACGCCAGCCGCACCAGCACGACCGCAAAAATCAGAACCGCCGCAGACAGGCTGCGGTTGAGAAAGCCGAGAAAAAGATTTGTCATGGCCGATTCTCCTCATAGCCGTCGATCATGGCGCGCAGCCGGTCGACCTCGTCCTGCGAAAGCTTCGTCTTGCGCGCGAACGCCGCGATAAACGCGGGGAGCGAACCCTCAAACGTCTTTTCAACCAGCTCGTCCAGCTCTGCCGCCTGCGCCTCGTCCTTGGAGACGAGGGAGGAGACGAGGCCGTTTTCGTTTTTTACGATGCCGCGCTCGCCTAGACGGTGGATGACCGTATACGTCGTCGTCCGGCTCCAGCCGAGCCTTTCTTTGCACAGCTTCGCCAGCTCCGCGCTGGGCAGCGGCTCATGCTCCCATAAAATCAGGCAGAACCGGTATTCGCTCTCAAAGATCTTCGGGGTGGACATAGGCATTCCCTCCTTGTCTAATGCGTTAGACTGTAATTGCAGTCTAACGCATTAGACTGCTCTTGTCAAGCCCCCTTTGCAAAAGGGCAGCTTTTTGCGGACAGAAAATTTTCGGCAGGATGCAACCCTTGCGGAATTTTTGCGTGTAGGAAAGAGAAGTGCGGATGCGGACGCGGCGCGGCCCACAATATCTTGTGGCGGGTGTTACGTCTACCTCGCAACATGGGCCGAAAGGGGCTGAAATGCTTGGTAAAACAGACATTTTCGTAAAAATCGGTTGCAATTTTTAATTTTTATGGTAAACTGGTTACATAAAATCTGCGGCTGCCACAGGCCGCAAATTGAAAGAGGTGCAGGTATGAAGCGTACATTTGGAAGATTTATGAGCCTGCTGCTGGTCCTCGCCATGGTATTGGCGATGGTTCCGGCGGCATTGGCTGCAAACGCGTACAGCGTCGAGCCGGACTCGACGATCACGCTCACGACGACGTACACGTTCACGGAAGCAACGTGGACGTCCAGCGATTCGACCGTCGCAAAAATTGAAAGCAGCACCGCCACAACGGCAGTCATCAAGGGCGTAAAGGCCAGCACGACGGCCATCCGGATCACGGCTACCGGCAAGGTAAATGGTCGTGATTATTCGGAGTATTTCACGGTTTATGTGCGGGACGCATATACCCTTACGCTGGCGCTCAGCAACAGTAATATCAACGGCACGGTTGCGCTGAATCAGGGCGACACCAGAACGCTCACCGCGACTGTCACGGTCGGCAGCAGCGGCGTGACCGCAGGCAATCTGGCAAACTGCGAAGTTCATTTCACCAGCGATAACGATGCCATCTCGGTTACTCCTGCCAGCGCGAAGGTCACCGCAAGCACGGTCGGCCACTACACGACCTATAAGGTTGAAGCGACTGTCAAAGCAGAGAAGGTCGGCGGCGCAACGCTGACGGCGCAGGTCTGGTATCAGGGTAAAGATGGCATGAAGCCGTCCACGTCCGCGACTGCGACCAAGACCATCGGCTTCAGAGTCAGCGGCGCGGCGACGATCTCGGTCACGCTTCCGACCGCCCAGCAGGTATTGTCGCTGGAGGCAGGCGGCACGTCTGCCACGCTGCAGCCGAAGGTGACCGGCTATTCCGGCACAGCCCAGCCGAAGCTGCTGTATCTGTATGACACCAAGGATAACAATCTGTATGTCCGCCCCAACGCTTCGACGACCTCTGCGACCGTCGAGCCGTACAAGGCCTGCGACGCGACGAATATCTATATCTGCATTGAAAGCTATAATATCGGCAAGACATATAATGATGTCAAGGATGACCCGGAGCATTCGATTACCGGTTCTTATGCCGTCTGCACGGTCAGCATCAAGAATAAGGGCATGGCTGTCACCGCGCTGGAGGTCAGGAACGATCAATCCGTGACTGTGACGGACATTGACGGGAAGACGACCACGACCCGCCTGCAGACCCAGCTCGACAGCGGCGCGATGGTCTTCGGCCTGCAGGATTCAAACTATAATCACGATAAGAACGGCACAAATATTAAAAACTCCAACCTGATCTTCACCGAGCTCACACTGACCGCGCGCATCAAGGCGCCCGACACGCTGCTTAACAGTGAAACGGATCGGAAAAATGCGTACTCCCGCATCGAGTGGACAAGTTCCGCGCCCACTGTTACAAAGGTAAGTGAAACGAATTCGGACAAGGATTCGGCGACCGCGAAGATCAAGGCGGTCGCACCCGGCACGGCGACGATCACCGCGAAGGTCGACGGCAATGTTACCGCAACCTATAATGTTACGGTCTATCAGGGCCGCGCCTACAAGATCACGGAAGAACCGAGTATCGGCGAAACGGTCGGAAAAATGACCCAGACAGAACTCGAAGCTCTGTTTAAGAAAGAATCGGCGAAGGTCGAGATTCAAACCAGTATTTACTCCGACGAGGTAATGATCTATGAATTGCCAGTCAAAACTGCAAAAGCAAATGGTTCTGATGCGGCTGGCTATACGTTCACCTATACACTTAACGGACTCAAAACGGCCACAAAGGAATTCTTCTACAACAGAAGCGACCCTGACGACAGCGGTGTTACGACGACAGGCAAGGTGACCTTCTCCGACATTTCCTTTACGGAGCAGCCCGCAAACGCGGCCTATAAGATCACGGACACCATTGCCGATCTGGCCATGACAGCGTCGGTTTCGACGGGCAAGATCAAATCCGTGGTCTGGTACATGAACAGCGACCAGACGACCGGCGGTGTGGATAAAGCAATTCAGACAGACAAAATTACCGATAAGCCTACGAACTACCGTTCGGTTCTGTCCAATCTCAAGCAGTACATCACCGGTACCGGAACCTATGTGTTCTACTGCCGCGTCACGACCGACGACGGCAAGTATGCCGAAACACGCAAGGCCATCATCACCATCACGGGTGAGAACCACATCAACATTGTCTTCAACCCGACTACGGTAAAAGCCGGCGGGACGTTCACCATCACCGGCACGCCGCAGGAGTATGTGAGCGGCAAGCTGACCAATGTGACCGGCAAGACCTATACGATCATATGGTCCTCGAGCGACGAGAACATCGTCAAGCTCTCCAGCAAGACCAGCACCAACAGCAGCCCCTCTATCACCGCGACGGCCAAGGCCGGCGGTCAGGTCACCATCAAGGCTGAAACGACGATCGGCGCGAAAAAGTATGCTGCCGAAGTGAAGTTCACCGTCACTGTCCCCGAGGCGGACACTGTCAGCGTGACGCTCGGCGAGAACGACACCTATGTCCTGCTCGACGGCAGCAAGCTTGCCGCGGCAGTCAAGACCGCCGCGAAGGTCACGCCCAGCACCTTTACCTTTGAGTCCCCGGCCAACGGCACGCTCTATACCACAAGCGCCATGTCCGGCACGGTCAGCACGACGACCAAGTATTCTGCCAGCGAAGTCAGCAAGATGGTCTACCGTCCGACGAGAACCACCGGCACGCACACCATCAGGTACGCCGCCTATGACGGCAGCGCCCAGATCGCGACCGGCACGATCAATGTCATGACCAGCGCAAGCACGGTCGAATACCATATCTCCGCCAACGAGAAGCAGCAGATGGTCGTCAGCGACTTCCAGCGCGTCTACGGCTCCGGTCTGAGCACCGTGACCTTCGGCTCGAACACCGATACCCGCGGCGCTCTGTACAAGGGCAGCACGACCAGCTCCGGCAAGGTCGGCAGCGAGGCCTACAGCGTCTCGACCGGCTCGAACCTGCTGAAAAACGTCTGCTTCATCGCGGGCAGCACCACGTCGAAGTACACTGTGACCATCCCCTTCACGGCAAACGGCTCGTCCGGTCAGATGAACGGCCAGCTTGTGGTCTATGTCAATGACACCCACACGCTGAACTCCACCGGCGCGTCCTTCCGCTCCATGGGCATCGCGGGTGAGCTGACGCCGGAAAACGCCACCGGCAGCACCTACATCACCATTGACCGTGTCGTCGGCGGCAAGCTCTATTCCAGCTACACCAGCATCAAGCACTGCACCGCGCTGACCAGCAAGGATTTCGGCAGCACGAAGTTCTACTTCTCTGGCTCCGGCAGTCTGGATAACCTCTATATCCTGCCGCTGGCCGACAGCAAGAGCGTCGAGGTCAGCTACACCATCGACGGCAGCACGAAGGGCACGCTGTCCTTCAAGGTCAACCAGCAGACGGCCTCCAACCAGTTCACGGATGTGAGCGGCTCGTACAAGTGGGCGGCCAACTCGGTCGACTTCATGTACATGAACGATATCATCAAGGGCAACAACACCAAGAACCCGAAGCTCTTCGGGCCGGGCGCCAAGATGACCCGCGCCATGCTCGTCACGGTCCTCTACCGTGCGGCAGGCGAGCCCACCGTTACCGGTATCACCAACAAGTTCACCGACAACAAGCAGGGCCAGTACTACTACAACGCAGTCCTCTGGGCCTCCAACATGGGCATTGTCAACGGCGCGACCGCCACGACCTTCGACCCGAACGGCAATGTCACCCGTGAGCAGATCGCGGCTATCCTGTACCGCTACGAAGGCAGTCCGACCGTGACCGGTTCTCTGAGCGGCTATCCCGATCAGGCGCAGGTCAGCTCCTTCGCTGTCACGGCGATGCAGTGGGCTGTCGGCACCGGCATCATCACCGGCGTCACCTCCGGCGGCAGGACGACCCTCTCCGCGAAGGGCAACGCCACCCGCGCTCAGGTCGCCGTCATGCTCCACCGCTTCCTGACGTTCTAAGCATATCGACCCCTCGCCCCCGGCTCACGCCGGGGGCGTTTTTGCGCACAAAAAGGCGCCCCTTTCAAGGCAATGTCATCAACTTAAGGTCAGCACACATCAGATTTACACAGAGAACGACTGGCACTCGAACAGGGCTGGTAGGGGCGGGGCTCTGCTCCGCCCGGCGGAGGGCACTCGTTTTAACGGGAATCTCGGGCGGATACGAATGCAGTTTCCTACTTGTATGTACGGGCCGATGCCTACTCGGGCCATTTGGAAGCTCCGAATTCGCCGAAGAGTTTCGAAAGAACCGGTGCATTCTGCGGGCGGACAGAGTCGTCCGCCCCTACAGGATACGGGGTATTGAGGTTTCGGTGCAGGGGCCGGCGACGCTGTCGGCCCATTTGGCAGATGCGAATTTGCCGCAGAGTTCCGTAAAAACGGGTGCATTCTGCCCCCCTACAGCCGAATGCGCACGTGCATACGGATTCGCCGAGGCTTTCCAAAGATTCAGGGCATCCTGCCGGGCGGAGCAGAGCCTCGCCCCTACTAACTGCGTTTGAATTTCGCCGGTTTTCGCGGATAATGGGTAGTCTATCCGCCTTAGTATGAAAAATCTCCCCTTGCCGGGCGGCAAGGGGAGGAGATGAGGGCGTTTACCCTTCGAACTGACTGTGGTACAGATTGGCGTAGAAGCCGTTTTTGGCGAGCAGGTCCTCATGGCGGCCCTGTTCGATGATGTGGCCGTCCTTCATAACGAGGATGACGTCCGCTTCGCGGATGGTGGACAGACGGTGGGCGACGACGAAGCTTGTCCGGCCCTGCATCATGGTGTCGAACGCCTGCTGGATATGCGCCTCGGTGCGCGTGTCGATGGAGCTGGTCGCTTCGTCGAGAATGAGCATGGGCGGCAGGCAGAGCATCACGCGCGCAATGCACAGCAGCTGCCGCTGTCCGGCGGACAGCGCGCCGCCCGTGTCGGACAGCACCGTGTCATAGCTCTCCGGCAGACGGCGGATGAAGGAATCCGCGTGCGCCATGCGCGCGGCGGCTTCAACCTCGGCATCCGTTGCGTCCGGCTTTGCAAGGCGGATGTTCTCGCGCACGGAGGCCGTCTTGAGCCATGTATCCTGCAGCACCATGCCGTACTGGCGGCGCAGGCTCTCGCGCGTGACGGAACGGATCTCGCTGCCGTCGACGGAAATGGAGCCGTCCTTCACGTCATAAAAGCGCATGAGCAGATTGATGAGCGTCGTCTTGCCGCAGCCCGTCGGGCCGACAATGGCAATGCGCTGGCCGGGCTTTACGGAGAGATTCAGATTTTCGATCAGATGCTGCTCCGGCGTGTAGGAGAACGCGACGTTCTGCAGCTCAACGCTGCCGGAGACGGCTTCAAGCTTCTTCGCGTCCAGTGCGTCAGGCGTTTCGGCAGGCTCGTCGATGAGTTCGAAGACCCGTGCGGCGCAGGCCAGGGCGTTTTGAAGCTCCGTGACCACGCCGGTGATCTCGTTGAAGGGCTTGGCGTACTGGTTCGCGTAGCTGAGGAAGCACGACAGCCCGCCGACCGTGATCACGCCTGCCACGGCGCTGAGCGCGCCGGTAAAGCCGACGCAGGCATAAATAATATTGTAAATGATGCGCGTGGACGGGTTCGTCATGGACGAAAAGAACGTCGCACGCATGGTCGCCGCCGTCAGACGGTCGTTGATCTCGTCAAACTGGCGCAGGCTCTCGTCCTCGTGCGAGAAAGCCTGCACGACGCGCTGGCCGCTCAGCTGCTCGTTGATCAGGGCGGTCTGCTCCCCGCGTGCCTTGGACTGCAGCTGGAACATGGAATAGGTATGACCCGCGATGAACTTTGCCACCAGCAGCGAAAGCGGCGTCAGCAGCACGACGACGAGCGTGATCTTCCAGCTGATCGAAAGCATGAAGCCGAGCGTGCCCACAATGGTCAGAACGCCGGTAAACAGCTGCGTGAAGCCCATGAGCAGGCCGTCTGCGAACTGGTCGACGTCGGCGATCATGCGGCTGAGCGTGTCGCCGGAGGGGTGGCTGTCCAGATATGCAAGCGGCAGCCGCTGCAAGTGGGAAAACGCCTGACGGCGCACGTCGCGCGTCACGCAGAAGCAGACGCGGTTGTGGATGGCCGTCATGACCCACTGCAAAATTGCCGTCAGACCGGCAAGCACGGCGATTCTGACCGCCAGCCTACTGACGGCGGCAAAATCGACCTGTCCGGGGCCGACGATCTGGTCGATCGCGTCGCCGACCAGAATGGGGATATAGAGCGTGCCCGCTACGCTGGCCGCGGCCAGCAGCAAGGATGCAAGCAGCAGCGGCAGATACCGCCCGAGGCTTTTTAACACGCGCCGCAGCGCCCAGGAGGATGTATGCTTCATGATGCACTCGCCTCCCCCTTCTCCTGCGACCGGCAGATTTCCTGATAGACCGGGCAGGTCTGCTGCAGCTGTGTATGCGTGCCGAGTCCTGCCATATGGCCGTCGTCGAGCACAACGATCTTGTCCGCGTGCCGGATAGACGACACGCGCTGCGAGATCAGCACGACCGTGGGTTTCCACGGAAGCTTCGACAGCGCCTTGCGCAGCGCTGCGTCCGTCGCGAAGTCCAGCGCGGAGGCGCTGTCGTCCAGAATGAGAAGCTCGGGCCTGCGCACAAGCGCGCGGGCGATGGTCAGCCGCTGACGCTGGCCGCCGGAGAAGTTGCGCCCGCCGGGTTCGACCTCGGCGTCCAGCTGGCCCTTCTTATCCTGCACGACGCCATCCGCCTGCGCTGCGCGCAGTGCGTCCCAGAGCGCCTCGTCGGACGCATCCGCATTGCCCCAGTGAAGATTCCCCCGGATGGTGCCGGAGAAGAGCAGCGCCTTCTGCGGCACAACGCCGATGCGCGTCCGAAGCGCCTGCAATTGAAGCGTTTTCACATCCTCGCCCCGCACGAGCACCTGTCCGTCTGTCGCGTCATAGAAGCGGGGGATCAGATTTGCCAGCGTCGATTTGCCGGAGCCTGTGCCGCCGATCACGCCAATCGTCTCGCCGGGCGCGGCACAGAAGCTGATATCGGTCAACGCATCCGCGCCTGCCTGCGGATAGCGGAAGCTGACGTGCCGGAATTCCAGCTCCGCCTCTCCCGCGCCGTCCGGCAGCGCGTCCGCGCCGCTCACCATGCTGGACTTCGTGTCCAGCACCTGTGAAATGCGGCCCGCGCAGGCGGCGGATTTTGTGATGTTCAGGATCAGATTGGCAAACTTGATCAGCTCGACCAGGATCTGCGACATATAGTTATAAAGCGCGATCAGCTGGCCCTGCGTGATCGCGCCCTCGTTCACGCGGACGCCGCCCACGCGCAAAATCGCGACAATGGCCAGATTGATGATCACATACGTCAGCGGATTGAGCAGCGCGGAAAGTCTTCCGACAAACTGCTGCGCGGAAAACAGATCTCCGGTTTTCTCCGCGAAGCTTTCCGTCTCTGTCTGTTCACGGGTAAAGGCGCGGATGACGCGCACGCCGGACAGATTCTCCTGCGCCGCACCGGTCACGCCGTCGAGCTTCGTCTGCACGCGCCGGTAGAGCGGAATGCAGCTGAGCATGATGGCAAACACAACGGCAAAGAGCACCGGGATGGCCACGGCGAAGATAAGCGCCGACTTTGTGTCGATGGTAAAGGCCATGAGCATCGCGCCGAAAACCACGATGGGCGAACGCAGCAGCAGCCGGAGCGTCAGATTGAGGCCCGTCTGTACCTGATTCATGTCGCTCGTCATGCGCGTGACGAGCGTGGCCGTGCCGAGCCGGTCAAGCTCGGCGTAGGACAGCGACTGGATGTGCGCAAAAAGCGCACGGCGCAGGCTGCCCGTCGCGCCGGTCGCGGCCTTGGCGGAAAAATACTGCGCGCACGTGGCACTGGCAAAGCCGCACAGGCCGAGTCCGACCAGCACAAGGCATTTTTTCAGGATATACGCCGTATCGCCGGACGAAATGCCGACGTCGATGATATCCGCCATGATGAGCGGCACGAGCAGCTCAAACGCGGCCTCGAGCAGCTTGAAGCACGGGGCCAGGATCGCCTGCAGGCGGTAAGGCCGCAGGTAAACAAGCAGTTTTTTCATGGGTTGTTTCTTCTCTTTCTTCTGCTATTCAATGGATTTGAGCGCCTGCGACATATCGATTGTGCGGATCTTCCGCCGCAGGGCAAGATTGACAAGCAGACCGAACACCAGCGTCAGCGCGGCCGAGATGAGATAGCTCAGCGGCGCGACGCGCACATCGAAGCACATGAGATCGATCTTGATCTGTCCCATGACATACGCGTGCAGCAGCTTTCCCATCGGAAGGCCCACAAGCGCGCCGAGGACGGTCAGGATGATGTTCTCGCGGAAGACGTAGCGGTTCGTCTCGCCGTCGTAGAAGCCAAGCACCTTGATGGTCGCGATCTCTCGTTCGCGTTCGGTGATGTTGATGTTCGTGAGGTTATACAGCACGATGAATGCCAGCGCTGCCGCGCCCAGCACGACGACCAGCACGATATACCGCAGGCTTTGCATCATCGTCGCCACGCGGCTGCGGAAATCGCGGCTGAGGGTGACAGCTGCCGCGTTTTTCGCGCCCGTGAGCGCTGCGGAGGCCGCCTGCGCGGCCTCGTCCGTCTGATAATTGACCCATGCGGCCTCGTATCCGGGCGCTTCACCGAAGACGTCCTGCCAGGTAGTCTGCGTCAGATAGACGTAATTATAAACATAGTTTTCAAACACAGCCTCGACGGTCAGCTCCGTCCGGCGCATATCGCCCGTCTGCAGGATGATGGTATCGCCCGCCGACAGGCGCAGCGCCTGCGCAAGGCCCCGGCTGATGATGCAGCCGTCGTCCTGCGGGTAGGGGATCGGCGTTTTCTCCTGCGTGTGCAGGTCGATAAAGCCGTCCACGCTGCCCGATTCCGGGCAGACGACGTTTGTGGTCTTGACCGTGCCGCCGGCAGAAGCGTCCAGACTTTTTTCCGCGACAAACAGACAGCCCTCCGCGCCGCTTTTCTCGCAGACGGCGAGGAAGTCCTCGCGTTCGCTGCCGCTCAGCGCGTGCTGGAAGGTCACGGCGGCGTCATAGCGGGTGATCTCGTCGTATTGATAGTCGACGACGCTGCTGATGGAGTCCTGAATGCCGAAGCCCGTGATGAGCAGCGCCGTGCAGCCGCCGATGCCAATCATCATCATGACCATGCGCTTTTTAAAGCGCAGAATGTTCCGGATGGAGACTTTGTGCAGGAAGGGGAGTCGGTCCCAGATCAGCGGGAGGCGTTCAAGCAGAATGCGCTTGCCCGCCTTCGGTGCTCTGGGGCGGATCAACTCCGCTGCCGGCTTCTGCAGTTCGGCGTGTACGACGTACCACGTTGTGCCGAGCGCACACAGCAGATACGCGCCCGACGAGACGAGCGCCAGCGGCCAGTCAAAGGCATACAGAATGCCGGTAAAGCCGTACATGATATTATACGCGTGCCAGATCATCTTCGGCAGGAAATACGAGCCTGCCGCGATGCCGAGCACACAGCCGAGAACCGAGGCGATCCCGGCATAGAGGAAGTATTGGGACAAGATCGCGCCGTTGGAATACCCCAGCGCCTTTAAAACGCCTGCCTGCGTCCGCTGCTCGTCGACCATGCGGGTCATGGTCGTGATGCAGACCAGCGCGGCCACGGCGAAGAAAAACAGCGGGAACACCCGTGACACGCCGCGCACGATATCGGAATCGTTCTCAAAGCAGGCATAGCCGACGTTGCTGCTGCGATCCAGCACGAACACGTCCGGGTTTTCGAGCTTTTCCAGTTCGTCCTCGCCGTCGCGGTAGTCCTGCTCGGCATCGGCCAGCTTTTGTTCACCATCGGCCAGCTCCTGCTCGGCGTCGGCCAGCTTCTGATCGCCGTCTGTGATCTCCTGCTTTGCGTCAGCCAGCTCCTGCTCGGCGTCGGAGATCTTCTGTTCTGCTTCGGCCTTACCTGTGTAATAATCCGCCCAGCCGTCTTTGAGTTCCTGTTTTGCGTCTTCCAGCTCCTGCCGGCCATCTTCCAGCTCCTGCTTCGCATCTTCCAGTTCCTGCTGCTTTTCTTCCAGCGTTTTTTTCGCCTCGTCCAGCTTTTTCTGGTTTTCCGCGAACGCCTCGTTCGCCGCGTCTGCCGCCAGATCCAGCTGATTCTCATTGTCGGCCAGAGCGTTCTTGCCCTCGTCCAGCTGCGCCTGCGCCGCTGCAAGCTGCCCACGCGCCGCCGCGATCTGCGCTTTGGCCGCCTCCGCCGCCTCCGGCGACATCGCTCCTGCGGAAACCGCAGCGTCTATCTGCGCCTCCTGTTTGTCGAGCGCGGCTTTCTGCGCGTCTAACTGCTGCTGCTGCTCGGCAAGCGTTTCGCGTGCTTTCTGGAGCTGCGCGAAAGCGAAGCTCATCTCGTTCTCGGCCTGTTTCTTTTCTTTTTCAAATTTGGCGGCGTTTTCCTCATAGGTCTGCTTCGCGTCGGCCAGCTTTTTTTCGCCGTCTGCCAGCTCCTGTTCGCCATCGGCCAGCTTCTGTTCATTTTCCTCGATCGTCCGCTGCCCATCCACCAGCTTCTGGTATGCGTCGGCCAGTTCCTGCTCCGCCTCCTGCTTTGCGTCGGCCAGAGAAACAACGCCGTCAGCATACGTCTGATGCGCGTCTTCCAGCTCCTGCTTCGCGTCGGCAAGCTCCTGCTTTGCATCGGCCAACTCCTGCTGCTTTTCATCCAGCGTTTCACGCGCGTCGGAGAGCGTCTGCTCGGCCTCTTCATAGAGGCGATCGCTGCGCCCATAAGCCGCGCTCTCGGCAAGCTGCGTGACCCACGGCTCCGCCTCGTCTATACAGGCGGTATACGCATCGGAATAGACCTCACCCTGCCGGTCAGCCAGCCGCAGATAGAGCGACGTCTCATAATCCAGTGCAAACGCCTCCGGCAGAATGTACACAAACGACGAAAGCGTTCCGCTGCCGATGGAGGTGCCGCCGCGCTCATAATTGATGTATAAGACGCTCTTGGCGATGCCGACGATGGTGAATTCCCGGCGGTTGAAGCCGTCCAGCGTGTCTTCGTCGTTCTCTTCCGTCAGAACGACTGTTTTTCCGAGATCCTTTTCGGAATACAGCAGCCCGTCAGCCAGACATTCCTCCGCCGTCTGCGGAAATCTTCCACATTTTAAGCCCGGCAGGTCGATCTGCTCAGGCAGCGACAAAAATCTGCACGGCTTCGCCGCCCCATCTGCGACGGAGGCCAGCGCGTCCGCACTCTTTTCTCCTTCGCAGGCCGCCACGCGCACATCGGCGGCGAGCGCTTCCGCGTCCGTTTCGTCAAAGCCGACCGTGCTGACGAGGCGGAAATCATACATCCGGTGCGCCTCGGCATAGTCGTCAAGCGTATGTACCATTGCGGTCTTTGTCAGCCGCAGGCCGCAGAAAAATCCCACGCCCAGCGCGACGATCGCCGCGATCGCCAGAAACCGGGTGAGACTGCTGCGGATCTGGCGCATTGTCAGCTTCAGCATACCCGTCACCATTCGATGCTTTCCACCGGCACGGGCGCTTCATTGCGCCGCACGTCGGTGATCTGGCCGCTTCTGACGCGGATGACGCGGTCGGCCATGGCGGTCAGGGCGGAATTGTGCGTAATAATCACGACGGTCATGCCGTTTTCCCGGCTCTGCTTCTGCAAAAGCGCAAGGATCTGCTTGCCGGTCTGGTAGTCAAGCGCACCGGTCGGCTCGTCGCACAGCAGCAACTGCGGCCGTTTGGCCAGCGCCCGCGCGATGGCCACGCGCTGCTGCTCGCCGCCGGAGAGCTGGGCGGGGAAATTCTGCATCCGCTCGCCGAGGCCGACCTGCCGCAGAACTTCGTCTGCCGGGATGGGATTTTTACAAAGCTGGCCCGCGATCTGCACGTTTTCCAGCGCCGTCATATTGGGCAGCAGATTATAGAACTGGAACACAAAGCCGACCTCATGGCGGCGGTAGGCCGTCAGCTGCCTACGGTCAAACCCCGACACATCCTCGCCCGCCAGCAGCACATGGCCGCTCGTCAGCCGGTCCATGCCTCCGAGAATGTTTAAAAGCGTCGTCTTGCCCGCGCCGGACTGTCCGACGATCACGCAGATCTCCCCCTCTGCGATCGTAAACGAGGCATCCTTCAGCGCGTCGATGCACACATCGCCCATCCGATAGGTCTTGCAGACATGATCGAACAACACAAAATTCTGCACACAGAACCCCTCCTGTATTTTTTCTAAAAATATATTATGGCATACTGTTTTCTGTTTTGCTTGAATAATCCATGAACGGCTGGCCGAAAATACTTTTTCTTGCTTTTGCCGCAGAACGATGGTACTATTAAATTATAAAAAACGATAGGGAAGCTCTGATTCAATGACCGAGAGCATTCGGCGAGAGATTTTGGCCCAAGACATCGGATCAGAGGTTCCCTGACAGGAAAAGGAGCGGTCCTTTTGGCAAAACAGATCACGCGGATCGTGCTGACCGGCGGGCCTGCCGCGGGCAAGACGACGCTTATCAGCCGCATTCTCAAGGAATTCAAGCAGGACGAGGGCTGGAAGGTCATTACCATCCCTGAAACTGCGACGGAGCTGATCTCCGGCTTCGGCATCAAGCCCTTCGGCGGGGGCGTGTCCATGCTGGATTTTCAGGATTTTGTCGTTTCCGACCAGCTGCACAAGGAGCAGCTGGCGCTCAAGGCGGCACAGATGGTGCCGGAGGAGCATGTCATCGTGCTGTACGACCGCGCGCTCTTCGATGACAAGGCCTATATCTCCGACGAGGAGTTCCGGCAGGTGCTCGCGCGCTTCGGCCTGACCGAGCAGCAGGCGCTTTCCCACTACGATACCGTCCTGCACCTCGTCTCCTGCGCCAAGGGCGCGGAGTTTGCCTATAATTTCGGCAACGAGGCGCGCTACGAGCCGCTGGAGCTTGCGCGGGAAAAGGACGATCTGACGCTGCGCGCATGGCGTGCGCACCCGAATCTGCACGTGATCGACAATTCCGTCGATTTTGAGGACAAGATCGCGCGCGGCCTGCGCGCCGTCTATGAAGCGCTCGGCAGGCCCACGCAGCAGGAGGTCTGGCACAAGTATCTCATCGCGCTGCCCACGCTCCAGACGCTCGAGCAGACGTATCACGCCGCCAGCATCGACATGATGCAGACCTATCTGACCCGCGCCAACCCCAGCATCGTCCGCCGCGTCCGCCAGCAGAAAAACGGCGGAGATTATCTCTATTTCTACACGGAAAAGCGCACGACCGGCTCCGGCCAGTGGGAGACGGAAAAGCCGATCTCCGAAAAGGAATACATCCGCTATCTCATGGAAGGCGACACGAGCCTGCACACCGTCCACAAGACGAAGTACCGCTTCGTATATAACGGCTGCCGGTTCGAGATCGATGTCTACCCGTTCTCGCAGGACCGGGCCATCATGCGTGCCGCATTGCCGGAAAATGCCCCCGTGCTTACCGCGCCGCCCGAGATCACCGTCCTGCGCGAGGTCACCGGCGACCCCGCCTACAAAAACCGCCAGCTGGCGAAAAATCAGAGACTGTAAAAGCTGCCGCCCGCGTTCAGTTCCATCGAACGCGGGCGGTGTGTTTTGTGAAAGGGGCGTTCCGGTGTGCCTCCGGCGGCCCATTCTTTTCCGTTTACTGGAAAATAATGAAAAAAGGGGGGCGCTGGTTACGGTTTGGTGCGTGCTGCGGGCGGACAGAGTCGTCCGCCACTACGGAGATACGGGG
>ERZ773192.1960-NODE-1960-length-18758-cov-2.992996_pt1 | contig 18758 bp, 14 predicted proteins | sample MGYA00581010_ERZ773192 | MGnify/ENA primary metagenome ERZ773192 (study PRJEB29015, sample SAMEA2737741) | human gut metagenome | biome: human gut; feature: human-associated habitat; material: faeces | place: China | collected 2012 ...
CCTGATGGGCAAGAAGGCCAGCTTTGAAGAGCTGGTCAACCGTTCGGTCAACCAGTCTGCCCGCCGTACCCTGATCACCACCATCACCACCGTGATGGCACTGGGCGTCATGTGCATCGTGGCAAAGCTCTATGGTCTGGACAGCATCTTTACCTTTGCATTCCCGCTGATGATGGGTATGATCAGCGGTGTGTATACCTCTCTGTGCGTTTCCACCTCGGCATGGGTGCTGTGGAGCGAGCGCAGCAAAAAGAAGAACTGAGGCGGAGGAACAAAAGATGAAGTGCCCTTATTGCGGTGCGGAGGAATCCAAGGTGATCGACTCCCGCCCCACGGAAGATAACGAGCGCATCCGCCGTCGCCGCGAGTGCCTGAACTGCCACATGCGCTTTACCACCTACGAGGTGGTGGAAACAGTGCCGCTGGTGGTCATCAAAAAGGATAACTCCCGCGAACCCTTTGACCGGCAGAAGCTGTTCAACGCCATGCTGCGCGCCTGCGCCAAGCGTCCCGTCAGCTACGAAACGCTGGAACGTGCTGTCAGCAGCATCGAGCAGTCCCTGTTCAGCTCCTACGACCGCGAGATCCCCAGTGTGCGCATCGGCGAGCTGACCATGGAGGAACTGAAAAAGATCGACGAGGTGGCCTATATCCGCTTTGCCTCGGTCTACCGCCAGTTTGCGGACGTGGAAAGCTTCCTTGACGAACTGAAAAAGCTTGTGGGCGACCGCAAGGAAAATCAGTAAACTATAACTTAAAAAGGACACTGCACGAAACACTGTGCAGTGTCCTTTTTTGCTCATCTTATACCAGCCGCCGGGCAAGCCATTCCAGCCGCTCCACCTCCACCTGTGCGCGGCGCAACTCACCCAGAACCTCCTCTGTGGCTTGCTGCTCAAGGTATCCGTCTGCCGCCCGCAGTGCAGCTTCCAGCTCCGTGTAGTCGGCCGTGCGCAGCAGATGGCTCATAGTCTCCCGCATGGTGTCGCACAGCTCTGCACCCTCGGCAAGTGCCTGCCGTGCAGTGGAAAAGTCCTTCTGCCGTACAGCCTCAAGGGCGCAGTCCAAGTCGGCCGAGATATCCTGTGCAAAGCCCTGCACCCGTCCGCTGCTGTAAAGGGATACCCCCAGCAGCGCCGCCACGATCAGGATACACGCATAGATCCGCTTCATCGCTTTCCTCCCGGCTGGCGGCCTTCCTTTTTCAGCAGAAAATAGTCCTCGGTCTCGTTGCCGATAAGCAGTAAAATCTCCTGTGGCAGCACCGTGTTTGCCATGGCGGTTCGTTCCAGCCACGCACGATCTTTGCCGCACCAGTGCAGATTATCCTCCAATATCTGTCCGTCCAGCACAAAAGGGATGGTGGCCTGTGTCTGCTGTACTTTCAACTGTAAATCGGAGAGGGTGGCTGCTTCCTGCTCCGGGCGCAGCGCCGCCGACAGTGTGCCGTTTGTTTCAATTACGGCGTAGGATACCCTGCGCGGGTCGAAGATATCCTTGCCGCGCAGCGCCTCCATCAGGTCGGCGGTGGTCAGCCGCAGCATCCGCAAAGCGTTCTGGTCGATCTTTCCGTCCAGAATGACCGTTTTGGGACGCCCGGAGAGAAAATTGAAGAATTTCTGGCTGCGGAAGCTCACTACGGAACCCAGCAGCTCCAGCGCCGCAATAAGAAACAGCGGGATGAGGCTGGCGGTGATGGGCACATCCTCCGATTCAATGGAGATGGACGCTAGATTGGAAATCAGGATGGTGGATACTAGCTCTTCCGGCTGCAACTCTCCCAGCTGACGCTTGCCCATCAGCCGCATGGCAAACAAAACGCAGAGATATAGGATAACGGTGCGGCAAAGAAGCAGTTTCATGCACAAACCCTCCCGGTGCGGTGTGCGCGGCGTATTCCGCTGCGGCAAAGCGGGCATACTGCACACACAAAGGAGTGATGGATGTGCAGCAGCTTTCGCAAAGCCTTGCGGAAAACCTGTCCGCGCTTGATGCTAGGTTTGGCAAATCGGCAGATTATTATGCGAAGAAGATCGTTTTGTATGGCTGCCCGGGGTGCATCGTAATGTTTGACGGCATGGCGAGCTTGGATTCGCTCTGGGAGCTATTACTGGACGCCGCCGGGCGGCAGTCTGCTTCTGTCCGGCTTACTGGTACGCAAGCCTATGCGCATATCCTGCACGGCTCAGCTTTTCCGGCCGAGAGCACCCCGGTGCAGGATATGCCGCAGCTTGTAGCGCGGCTGACGGCGGGCATGGCGGTGCTGCTTTTAGAGGGCTGCAGCAGCGGCATCGTTTTTTCGGTACAGGGGCTCAAATTCCGCTCCGTGGAAGAGCCATCCGCCGAGGGCAACCTGCGCGGCAGCAGGGAAGGCTTTACCGACCTGCTGCGGGTAAATCTGAGCCTTCTGCGCCGTCTTGTCCGCACTGACACCCTTGTGCAGGAGGCCGCGCAGGCGCACACCTGCTGTAATACGGAGTACGCCCTTTGCTACTGCAAGGACCGTGCCGACCCCGCCATGGTGCGCCGGGTGCGCGCCATTTTGCAAAGTGCAAGGCCGGAACTGCTGCTGGATTCCAGTTATTTCGTGCCGTGGCTGCTGCCCGGCAAGGCACGGCTATTCACCCCGGTACACTACACCGAGCGCCCGGCGGTCGCCGCCGCGAAGCTTTGCGAGGGAAAGCTGGTAATTTTGGTCAATGGCAGCCCCTCAGCACTGGTGCTGCCCGCGCTGTTCAGCGAGCAGTTCGAGTGTCTGGACGATTACGCCTCTACGGCAGCGTTCTCCTCTTTTCTGCGGGTGCTGAAATATTTTTCTTTCTACCTTACGGTGTTTCTGCCGGGGGTCTTTGTGTGCGTGGCGGTGTATCTGCCGGAGCTGCTGCCCCCGCAGCTTCTGTACAAGATCGAAGCAGCCGAAAAGGCCACCCCGCTGCCCCTGTTTGCCGAGATGCTGCTGGTGATCCTGATCTTAGAGATCATCCGGGAGGCAGGGCTGCGGATGCCGCAGTCACTGGGTCACTCGGTCAGTCTGGTGTCGGCGCTCATCATTGGCGATGCCGCCATTGCCACCGGACTTATGAGCACCCCGGTCATCTTTGTGGCCAGCATCACGGCCATTGCAGTCTTTGTCACCCCGGGTCTGTACGAGCCTGCCACCCTGCTGCGCATCGGCACGGTGCTGCTGGCGGGGCTTGCCGGGCCGGTGGGACTTGCCGCAGCATTTTTCGGCTTTCTGCTCAGCCTCGTCAGCACCGAAGCATTGGGTGTGCCGTATCTTGCGCCGCACCCCTTCCCGCAGCAGCCGCTTTCCGAGGACGGCGTTTTGCGCCGCAACTACCGGCAGCTGTCCCAGCACGGGTTCAATATCTGGCAAAAGCGGGAGAGGGGGAAACGGCGGTCATGAAGCAGCAGACAGAACGTTTCACCCCGGCGGCGCTGACCCTCAGCGTGGTCACAGCAGCGCTGACAGACGGCATCCCGCAGAGCGTCCCGGTGCGTCGGGCGCTGTGGCTGGGCGCAGTCAGCATGGTGTGTCTGTGCATCATTTCTGCGCTGGCAGTGGCAATGTTGCAGAACAAAGCACCCTCCTTTGCGGTGCGGCTGGCACTGACAGCTGGGCTTTTTATGGAACTGATGCACACCCTCGTGCAGGCACAAGGGCTGTGCACGGCAGAGTTTTCCTCCATGGCGCTGCTGGGCTTTCTGCCGCTGCTGCTTTGGGCGGGGTGGGCTGTCCCTCCCGCAAGCTGGAACGCTTCGGCACGGGTTCTGTGGTGGTTTGCCGCTGTGGGAGGCGTGGTCTGCCTGTTGGGGCTTGCAGGGCAGCTGCACTGGTACCGGCTGTTTACCCTGGCACAGCCGACCGCAGCAAACTGGAACGTACCGGTCTACGCTGAATATTTTGCCGGAGCCCTTCTGTGCAGTGCACGGTCTGCCCGCCGCACGGTCTGGCTGCCGGTATGGGGCTTTGCGGTTCAGGCAGCGGCTTTGCTGGGCAGTGCTTTGCTGTTTGGCAGCAGCACCTACCCCCGGCTGGAGTTGCTGCGGGTGTGGAGCAGCGGAAGCTTTTCCCGCATGGATGCGCTGCTTTTGCTGCTGTGGCTGCTGTGCGTTGTCTACCGGGCAGCCATGCTGTGTGCCGCTATCCGCTTGCTCTGGCAGCAGCCGGAAGCGGAGGTGCAGCCATGAGAAAACAGAAAACTTGCAAACCGCTGCTGTATTTGCTGCTGACAGGATGGTGCTTTTTATTCCTGCGCTGTGAAAGCACCGAGAAAAGCATGGTGCGGGCGGTGTATCTTTCACAGACAGGGCAGGGGTATCAGGCAGGGCTGCTCTATCAGGCACCGCAGGCCGCCGCCGATGCCGCCGAGGCCTCTGCCGCGTTACAGTTTGTGCAGGCAGAGGGGCAAACGATGGAACAGGCACTGGCTGGGGCAGAGCAGGCACTGCCCCAAACCGCAAGCTACCGCCTGTGTGACTATCTGCTGCTGTCAAAAGCGGAAGAACCATTATTAACAGAGTACGAGCAGCTGGTGCTGCGGCGCGGCTGCGGCCGCACAGCCGCAAGACTGCTTTGCGCAGAAGGAGAGACAGACCACCTTGCCGCACAGGCCGCTCTGCCGGATGCCCTGATGGCACAAATAAAGGCCGCAGCACCCACCGCACCCCGGCTGTATGAGCACACAGAGCCGGGACTTCTGCCTGTTCTCGGGTGGAACGCGGAAGAGGTAACGATACAGGAGGGCGGTGTTCTGCACACCGTAGCGGGCGATACGCCCTTGTCCTTGGAGCAGGCCGAGGTCTACCGTCTGCTTGCCGGGCAGGGCGGTATCCGGCAACTCTGGCTGGAAGGGGAGCGCATCGGCATCCGGCGCTGCATCGTTTCGGTCACCCTGCAAAAGGGGCAGGTGCTTGTGCGGCTGGACTGTCAACGCGCTGACCATAGCCCGCTGCCCACGCAGGCGCAGCAGCAACAGCTGGCGGCGCAGTGCACCGCGCTTTTGCAAAGCTGCTGGCAGCAGGGCGTGGATGTGCTGCACCTGCAAGCCCGGGAAGCGCTGCGGAGCGGCAGCGGCGCAAGCTTTGACCCAGCAAAAAACGCCTGCCCGCAATGGCGGACAGACGTGCATTTCATGCTGTATTAAGAGGCGGTAGGAAAGGTGACAGTGATGGTGGTGCCAACGTCTACCTGACTTTCCAGCTTGATGCGGGCGTTGTGGATGCGAGCAATGTGCTTGACGATGGCAAGCCCAAGCCCGGTGCCGCCGGTGGCCTTGCTGCGGCTCTTGTCCACCCGGTAGAAGCGCTCGAACACGCTGGTCTGCGCCTCTTTCGGGATACCGATGCCGTTGTCCTTCACGGTCAGGGTGCAGTGACCGTCCCGGGTGCAGGCCGTGATGATCTGGACTTTTCCACCGGGGCGGTTGTAGCGGATGGCGTTGTCGCACAGGTTCTGGCACAGTTCATCCAGCAGCGCGCGGCTGCCCAGCACCGGGGCACTCTCGCCCAGATAGGTCAGGGAGATATACGCGCGGCGGGCGTTCAGTTTCTGGCGCTCCACGCACTCCTTGGCAACCTCCAAAAGGTCTACCGTTTCCATTACGGGGGTGTCCCCGGTCTCACTTACGGTGTCCAGCTTAGAAAGCTGCAAAATGTCGTTGACCAGCTGGATCATGCGGGTGGCCTCGCTGTGGATCTTGCGGCCGAAATCCGGCACATCCTCCGGCTTTGCAATGCCGGTCTCGATCAACTCTGCATAGCCGGAAATGCTGGTCAGCGGTGTCTTGAGCTCATGGCTGACATTGGCGGTAAACTCCTGCCGCATTTTCTCGTTGTTTTCCCGCAGAATGCGGTCGGAGTGGATGCTCTCTGCAAAGGGGATCAGTTCCCGGTAGGGCACATTTTCCTGAATGTGATCCAGATCCTCAGTCATGTTCAGCACCGGCTGTACCAGTGCTTTGGTCAGCAGGGCGGCCAGCACCGCAGCAGCCAGCATCAGCGCCACGCAGCTCAGCACGATGGCCGGAATGGTGGCATCATAGATGGACCACACGGTCTCGGCGTCCTGTGCCACGCGCAGCACATCCCCGCCGGAAAGCCGGAGCGCATAGTAATAGGTCTCGTAGCCCATGGTCTGGGAATCGCGGATGTCCCGGCCCTCGCCGTTTGCAATGGCATCGCGGATCTCCGGGCGAGTCAGGTGGTTCTCCATGGGCTGGTCGGTGGCAGATTCAAACAGCACGCAGCCGTCCTGACTGATCAGCGTCACGCGCAGATCATCGGTCACAAAGGCGCTCAGCTGCGCGGGGTCTCCGGTCTGCTCGTACCCGGCGCGCACAAGGTCGGTCTCGCGCTCCAGCCCAGACCATGCCTGCGCCGTAAAGGCCTTATGGAACACAAAAATGCACAGCGCTGCGGTGAATACAAGCCCCAGAAAGCCCATCAGGAACAAACGGTAGCTGATCTTTTCTTCCATGCTGCGCAGCTTCATTCTTCTTCGGCCTCCTCATCGGTCAGCTTGTAGCCCACCTTGCGCACGGTACAGATGTAACGCCCCGCATCGCCCAGCTTTTTGCGCAGGGTGCGGATGTGCATATCCACGGTACGGCTCTCCACCGAGATGTCGGTGCCCCACACCACCTGCAAAATGGTCTCGCGGGTCACCACCAGACTGGTGTTTTCCAGCAGCAGCCGCAGCAGGCAGTATTCCTTGTAGGTCAGCTCCACGGGGGTACTGTTTACCGTAACGCTGTGGCGGGCATTGTCCAGCTGAATTTCATGGAAAATCAGTACGTCCGGCCTTACCTCCGAGGCAGAGCGCCGCAGCGCTACACGCACCCGGCTGAGAAATTCCATAATGCCAAAGGGCTTTGCAATGTAATCATCCGCGCCGCAGTCCAGCCCGCGCACGGTGTCCAGCTCGCTGGATTTTGCAGTTACCATAATGATGGGCAGCTTGCGCAGGGAAGGGGTGTTGCGCAGCTTTTTCAGGATGGAAAAGCCATCCTCGCCGGGCAGCATCACGTCTAAGATCACCAGCTCCGGCTCGGCAGTGCGCATGGCCTGCCAGAAGGGCTCGGCGCTTTCAAAGCCCTGCACCTCGTAGCCGTTGGATTGCAGGGCGTACTGCTCCAGTTCGCGGATGGAAGCATCGTCCTCTACAATATAGATCATAACTCAGTTCTCCTCAGCAGTCTGTCCGTCCGGGAACAGATACCGCTCACGGTAGCGGCCCAGACGGCGGTGGAATTCTTCACTTTCCTTGGTGTCGTTGCCATGGCGCAGATCGTTCAAATAAGCGTGGGTGTCAAAGCTGTCCTGTGCCACCTCAATCTGCGCAACTGCCACATTGCTGCAATGGTCGCACACACGCTCGTAGTTGGTCAGCAGATCGTCCAGCACAAAACCGTACTCGATGGAACAGCTGCCAGCCTGCAGGCGGGCAACGTGCCGCGCCTTTATGGCGCGCACCAGCTCGTTGACCACGGCCTCCAACGGCTCAACCTTGGAAGCAAGGTGCAGATCCCCCTTGCGGAAGGCATCGGTGGTGCGGCTCAGGGTGTCCTGCACCGCATCCTCCAGCACCTGCAGCTCCTCCTGTGCATCCTTGGAAAAGTGGATCTCCTTCTGGTGCATCTCCTCGGCAGATTCCAGCAGGTTGACGGAATGGTCGCTGATACGCTCAAAATCGCTGATAGTGTGCAGCAGGGTGTTCACGCTCTGGCTGTCGGTGTGGTTCAGTTCCCGGCCGGACAGCTTGACCAGATAGGTGCCCAGCGCGTCCTCGTACCGGTCCACCCGGCACTCCTCGTCCCGCACCTTCTGGGCAAGTTCATCGTTCCATTCGTGGGTCAGGCTCATGGCCTGTACCACGCCCACCCGGGCAAGCTCGGCCATTTCGGCGGTAGCGGCGCGGGCGCGCTCCACAGCTACGGCGGGGGTGTTCAGCAGACGGTCATCCAGCAGAGCAAACTCCTCTTTTTCCGGGGAATCGGGAATGGTCAGGATGGCCAGCTTTTCCAGCCCGGTGGCGAAGGGCAGCAGAATGACGGTGGCCAGGATGTTGAACACCGAGTGCACGATTGCAATGCCCCAGGCCTCGATGGTGGTATTCACAAAGGCAAAGTGGCAGACGGCGTTGAGCCCGTAGAATCCGAACAGGAAGATGCTTACACCAATGATGTTGAAGTACAGGTGCACCATGGCAGCCCGGCGGGCGTTCTTGTTGGCACCCACCGAGGACAGCAGTGCGGTCACACAGGTACCGATGTTCTGACCCATGATGATGGGGATGGCGCTGCCGTAGGTGATGACGCCGGTGGCGCTCAGTGCCTGCAGGATGCCCACGCTGGCGCTGGAGCTCTGGATGATGCCGGTGACCAGTGCGCCCACCAGAACGCCCAGCAGGGGGTTGGAGAAGCGGGTGAACAGGCTGGTGAACCATGCCTCGTCCTGCAGCGGAAGCACCGCGTTGGACATGGCGGTCATGCCGGTCATCAGCACGGCAAAGCCGATAAGGATGGTGCCCACACCCTTTTTCTTCTCACTCTTACACATATACAGCAAAATGCCGATAAATGCAAGCACCGGACTAAAAGAAGTGGGCTTGAGCAGCTGGATGAGCAGGCTGTCGCCCTGCAAGCCGGAAAGGCTCAGGATCCAGCTGGTCACGGTGGTGCCCACGTTGCTGCCCATGATCACGCCAATGGCCTGATGCAGCTCCATGATGCCGCTGTTGACAAAGCCCACCACCATAACGGTGGTAGCGCTGGAACTCTGGATCACGGCAGTCACACACAGACCCAGAAAAAAGCCCTTGAGGGGGTTATCGGTCAGTTTGCTGAGAATTTTTTGCAGCTGGCCGCCGGCCTGCTTTTCCAGTGCCTTGCCCATGATGTCCATACCGAACAAAAACAGGGCCAGACCTCCCAGCAGCGAAAAGACATTAAAAATGGTCATAAGTGTTTTCCTCACTTTTCTTGACGTGTTTTTCTCCTGTGCTTTAAGTATAGAAAAACAATGTAAAATTTGAAATCGCCGAAATGTAAAACCCATGTAAAGTAAGAAAAATGTAAAAATCCTGTGCACACGCTGCGATGCAGCGTCGGTTTCCAGAGGCGGGTACAAAAACAGCGCCCCGGGCGTTGTATTTGCCGCCGAATTTTATTATAATATGAATAAGAGTGCCCGCAGCACAGCGCGGCAAAAGGATACAGGAGGAACCAGGATGGGTACGTTCAATGTTTCGCTTAAAACGCTGACCGACCGCGTCAGCATGGAAGTGGTATACACCCCCCGGGCGCTGGATGAAATCAGCGTAGAGATCGCCGAGGTCAACCGCCCGGGTCTGTTTCTGGCGGGCTATTATGATTACTTTGATAAGCTCCGTTTGCAGATCATGGGTCTGGCAGAGATGAACTTTTTGTCCGGTCTGACGGCAGAAAAGCGCTACGAGGCGCTGGAACAGCTGTTCCGGCAGCAGCCCCCGGCGGTCATCGTCTGCCGCAGCGAGGAGCTGGAACCCTTCCCGGAGATGCAGGAGCTGGCGCAGAAGCACGCGGTTGCCCTGCTGCGTTCCAACGAGACTACCTGCACTTTGATGGGCAGCCTGATCAGCGTACTGAATCTGGAGCTTGCGCCCCGCATCACCCGGCACGGCGTGCTGGTGGAGGTGTACGGCGAAGGCATCCTGATCCTTGGCGACAGCGGCATCGGCAAAAGCGAGCTGGCCATTGAGCTGGTCAAGCGCGGCCACCGTCTGGTGGCAGATGATGCCGTGGAGCTGCGCAAGGTGTCCAACCGTCAGATCATGGGCACTGCCCCGGAAAATATCCGCCACTTCATCGAGCTGCGCGGCATCGGCATTGTCAACGTGGCCCGTGTGTACGGCGTGGGCGCTGTCAAGCTGAGCGAAAGTCTGGATCTGGTGGTGCAGCTGGAGGCGTGGGACCCCACCAAGAACTACCAGCGCACCGGTCTGGAAAGCGAATACTACGACATTCTGGGCGTGAGCATTCCCAGCACCAGCATCCCGGTCTCTCCCGGCCGCAATCTGGCTGTGGTGCTGGAGACTGCAGCCATCAATAACCGCCAGAAGAAGATGGGCTATAACGCAGCCAAGGAGCTGCTGATCCGGCTGGGACTGGATGACAAAATGGACTGAACTTCTCTATAAAAAGGAGCCTGACCCTATGGAACAACTCAAGCAGCTGCTCACCGCAGCAGGCATTGCTTATAAAGAAAACGAGCCGCTGGCAGCGCACTGTACTTTTAAAATCGGCGGCCCAGCGCGGCTGTTCGTGCAGCCGGTGGACCATGCACAGCTTTGCCGCGCCGTTGCCCTGTGCAAGGCGCAAAGCGTCCGGCACTATCTGCTGGGCAACGGCAGCAATATCCTGTTTGCCGACGAGGGTTACAACGGCGTGGTGCTGGATATTTCCTCCATGCAAGACACTGTGGAGGTGCACGGCACACAACTCACCGCCGGGGCGGGCGTGCGGCTCTCGGCGCTGTGCAAAACGGCGCTGGAACACGGCCTGACCGGACTGGAATTTGCTTATGGCATCCCCGGCACGGTGGGCGGCGCAGTCTACATGAACGCCGGTGCCTACGGCGGCGAGATGAAGGATGTGCTGACCGCAGTGCAATACCTTACCGCCGAAGGCGAAGTGAAAGAGACTGCGGCAGCAGAACTTGACCTGCGCTACCGCCACAGCATTTTTGAAGAAAACGGCGGCTGTATCCTCTCGGCGCAGTTTGCCCTGACTCCGGGCGAGCCGGAGGTCATCCGCGCAAAGATGGACGAGCTGATGGCAAAGCGGCTGGATAAGCAGCCGTTGGATAAGCCCAGCGCAGGCAGCACCTTCAAGCGCCCGGTGGGGGCTTTTGCCGCTGCCCTCATTGACCAGTGCGGTCTGCGGGGCTATCGACACGGCGGTGCCGCCGTCAGCGAGAAGCACTGCGGCTTTGTGGTGAACCTTGGCGGCGCCACCTGCGCAGACGTGCTGGCGCTGTGCGAAGAAGTACGCACCATCGTAAAGGAAAAGACCGGTTATGATCTGGAAAAAGAGATTCGCGTAGTCCGCTGAACTGCGCAAATAGAGGGAGTGTGGAACACAGATGGAGCTGTTGATCGTCAGCGGGCTTTCCGGCGCGGGAAAGTCTGTGGCTATGAATGCGCTGGAAGATATCGGTTTTTTCTGCATCGATAACGTCCCGGCGGGGCTGCTGCCCAGCATTACGGCGTTTTCCAAGGCGGGCGACAACCAGCTGGAGCGGGTGGCGCTTTCCATGGACGTGCGCGGCTGCCGCAGCAGGGAACAGATCGAGACTGCCCTGCAGCAGCTGGACGAGCAGAAAACACCCTATAAGATTCTGTTTCTGGATGCGCCGGACGATGTGCTGATGCGCCGTTACAGCGAGACCCGCCGCCGCCACCCCATCAGCATTGCAGAGGGCATCTCTACCCGGGATGCCTTTTTGAAGGAGCGGCAGATCTTACAGCCCTTAAAGGAACGTGCAAACTATACCATCAATACTGGTCTGCTTTCCACTTCCCAGAATAAAGAGCGTATCTGCGATTTGTTCATGAAAAACGGCGGGGCAAAAAATGCCATGCGTCTCACCATTATGTCCTTCGGGTTCAAGTTTGGTTTGCCGCCGGAGGCCGACCTTGTGCTGGATGTGCGCTGCCTGCCAAACCCCTTCTATGTGCCGGAACTGAAGCACAAGACTGGACTGGATCAGGAAGTGGTGGATTTTGTCATGGGCCACCCCGAAGCACAGGAGCTGCTGCGCCGGTACGAGAACTTTTTGCAGTACGCCCTGCCGCTCTATGTCAAGGAAGGCAAAAGCCAGCTGACCATTGCGGTAGGCTGCACAGGCGGCAAGCACCGCTCCATCACATTCGCACGCAAGCTTGCGGAATACTGCACCTCTCTGGGCTACGAGCCCGGGGTGCAGCACCGGGATGCCGTGCGCTGAAAACAGAGGAAATACTATGAGTTTTGCATCCAGTGCGCGGGAGGAGATCGCGCAGCGCAGCCCCACCAAGGAATGCTGTGTGCGTGCAGCGGCCTATGGCATTGCCTGCTTTGCCAAATACTTTGATGCCCGCGGCCTTGTGCTGCAAACCGAGCAACCCCATACGGTGCAGCTGGCGCAGCAGCTGTTTGCCCGCTGCGGCATCCGGGGCGAGATCCTGGAAAAGCCCCGCGTCAGCGGTGTGCTGTACGAGTTCAATATCCGCGATGCGGAGCAGGTCACCCGCCTGCACGAGCTGTTCGGCACCACGGGCAGCGAGACGAGCTTGCAGATCGACCCGGGGCTCATCCGGTGCCAGACCTGCGTGAGTGCCTATATCAGCACGGCGTTCCTGTGCGGCGGCACTGTGACGGACCCACAGAAGGAGTATAATCTGGAATTCCTGACCGGACGCACCAACCTTGCAAAGGATTTTGAGGCCCTGCTTGCTGAGCATGAATTTGCGCCCCACCGTACCCGCCGCAACGGCGTAAACCTGATTTACGTCAAAAGCAGCGCCAGCGTGGAGCGCATCCTTGCGTTTATGGGAGCGGCAGAAGCTTCGGCCCGGATGAATGCCCAGAAAGCAGTCAAGCAGCTGCGTAACCAGATCAACCGTCAGACCAATTGTGATACCGCAAATCTTGGCAAAACGGCCCGGGCCAATGCCCAGACCACCCGTGCAATCCGTTTTTTGCAGGAGCAGGGTGCGCTGGAAACACTGCCCGAGGTCTTGCAGCAGGCCGCGGCCATTCGAATGGAAAATCCGGACTTGTCCTTGACAGCTCTGTGTGCCTGCTTTGACCCGCCCGTGAGCAAATCGGGGCTTTCGCACCGGATGAAGAAGCTGGAAGCGCTGGCAGAGGATCTGCGCAGAAGATTGGAAGAAAACGCGGAAAAGGAGGAAACGAAATGATCGAACCCAGTGAGGGCAATAAGCAGGGAAGAGACTTCGTCCACCTCCATATCCATACAGAATACAGTCTGCTGGACGGTGCCTGCCGCATTGACCAGCTGATGGATCGGGTGAAGGAGTGCGGCCAGACTGCCATTGCTTGCACCGACCACGGTGTGATGTACGGCTGTGTGCAGTTCTACAAGGCAGCCAAAAAGGCAGGTATCAAGCCCATCATCGGCTGTGAGGTCTATGTGGCCACCCGCACCCGCTTTGATAAGGTGAACAAGATCGATGGCAACAATCATCTGAGCCTGCTGTGCAAGAACGAGACGGGCTATAAAAACCTTGCCAAGCTGGTCTCTGCCGCCTTTATCGAGGGCTTCTACTCCAAGCCGCGTGTGGATAAGCAGCTGCTGGAGCAATACCACGAAGGCCTCATCTGCCTGTCTGCCTGTCTGGCGGGTGAGATCCCGCAGGCGATCCTGTCCGGCGATTACGAGCGCGCCAAGGCATCTGCCTTGTGGTATCGCGACCTCTTTGGTGAGGGCAATTACTACATTGAATTGCAGGATCACGGGCTGGAAGAGGATAACATTGTGCTGCCTCAGCTCATCAAGCTGGCACGGGAGACCGGCATCCCCATGGCAGCCACCAACGACTCCCACTACCTGCGCAAGGAGGATGCCAAGATGCAGGCGATTCTGCTCTGCATCCAGACCGGAAAAACCATGCAGGATGCCGACCGTATGGAGTTCCAGACCGACGAATTCTACGTTAAAACAACGGATGAGATGTACGATCTGTTTGCCATGGTGCCGGAGGCCTGTGCCAACACACAGATCATTGCCGACCAGTGCAATTTTGATTTTGAGTTTGGTAACACCAAAATTCCGTATTATAAGGCCCCCGGCGGCATGGACAACCAGGCGTTCTTTGAAAAGCTCTGCTGGGAGGGTCTGGAGCGCCGCTACGGTTCCAATGTGCCGCAGGCCAACAAAGACCGCCTGAACTACGAGATCAGCGTCATCAAGACGATGGGCTATACCAACTATTACCTCATCGTCTGGGATTACGTCAACTATGCCAAGAGCCAGGGGATCCCGGTGGGTCCGGGCCGTGGCTCCGGTGCGGGCAGCATCGCAGCATACAGCGTGGGCATCACTGACATTGACCCCATCCGCTATAACCTGATCTTTGAGCGCTTCCTGAACCCGGAACGTGTCAGTATGCCCGATTTCGACGTGGACTTCTGCTACGAGCGCCGTCAGGAGGTCATCGACTACGTCGCCCGCCGCTACGGCGCGGATCACGTCAGCCAGATCATCACCTTCGGAACGATGAGCGCCCGCGCCGTCGTGCGCGACGTCGGCCGCGTGCTGGGCTATCCGTATGCCGAGGTGGACGCGGTCTCCAAGTCGATTCCCTTTGAGCTGAACATGACGCTGGCGCGTGCGCTGGATATTTCGCCGGAGCTGAAAAAGAACTATCAGGAGGACGCGCGCGTCAAGCGGCTGATCGACACCAGCCGCGCGCTCGAAGGTCTGCCCCGCCATGCCTCTACCCACGCGGCGGGCGTGCTCATCACCGACAAGCCCGTTACCGATTATGTGCCGCTCCAGCGCAACGACGAGGTCATCACCACCCAGTTCCCGATGGGCACCATCGAAAAACTCGGCCTGCTCAAAATGGACTTCCTCGGTCTGCGCACACTGACCGTCATCCGCGACGCGCTCGACCTCATGCGCGACGCGGGCGTGGATATGAAGGCCGAGGATATCCCGCTGGACGATCAGGCCGTGTACGATATGATCTCCGAGGGCGAGACGGACGGCGTGTTCCAGCTCGAATCCGGCGGCATGCGCAGCTTCCTTTCCAACATGAAGCCGCAGAATTTCGAAGATATCATCGCCGCCATTTCGCTCTATCGCCCCGGCCCGATGGATTCCATCCCCCGCTATATCGAGGGCAAAAACAACCCCGGCGCGATTCACTACCTGCATCCCAAGCTCAAGCCGATTCTCGACGTCACCTACGGCTGCATGGTCTATCAGGAGCAGGTCATGCAGATTGTGCGCGATCTTGCGGGCTATTCGTATGGCCGAAGCGACCTCGTGCGGCGCGCCATGGCGAAAAAGAAGCACGACGTCATGGCCAAGGAGCGCGAAATCTTCATCCACGGTCTGGAGGAAGACGGGCAGATCGTCGTGCCGGGCTGTGTGCGCAACGGCGTGAGCGCCGAAATCGCCAGCCAGCTTTTCGACGAGATGACGGCCTTCGCCTCCTATGCCTTCAACAAATCCCACGCGGCGGCCTACGGCGTTGTCGCCGTGCGCACCGGCTGGCTCAAGCGCCATTACCCGGTGCAGTTCTTCGCCGCCCTGCTCAACTCCGTCTCCTCCGACAGCGGCAAGGTCGCGGCGTATTCGCAGTATTGCCGCAAGCACGGGATTCCGCTTCTCCCGCCGGATATCAACCAGAGCGTGCGCAAGTTCTCCGTCGGCCGGAACGCGCAGGGCGTGAGCGGCATCCGTTTTGGCCTCGGCGCGATCAAATCCTGCGGCGACAAGGCGATTGATTCCATCATCGCCCAGCGGCGCAAGGGCGGCCCGTATAAGGATATCTTCGATTTCTGCCAGCGCATGGATTCCGAGCAGGTCAACAAGCGCGTCGTCGAATCGTTGATTCTTTCCGGCGCGATGGATTGCACCGGCGCAAGGCGCACCCAACTCATGGCCGTGTACGAAAGCGCGCTGGATGGCGCGGCGAAGAGCCGCCGCAGCAACGTGGCCGGGCAGATGTCCCTCTTCGGCGACGGCCTGCTCGAAGAGGTGAAGCCCACGCTGCCCGACATTCCCGAATACAACCTCCGCACGATGCTCAGCCTCGAAAAAAACGTGACCGGGCTTTACATTTCCGGCCATCCGCTGGGCGATTATTCCAAAGCCCTGTCCGCGCTGGATATGAACACCGCGCGCCTGACCGAGCTGCTGGAATCGCCGGATCACGGCCTTTCCTTCGACGGTCAGCGCGTCCGCATGGGCGGCATGCTCACCGAAGTGCGGCAGAAGGCCACCAAGGCGGGCAACCTGATGGGCTTCGCCACGCTCGAGGATCTGACCGGCACCATTGAAGCGCTGGTCTTTCCGCGGGTGCTTGAGCGCGTTTCCACCGAGCTGATGCCCGATACGGCCGTGGTGCTGAGCGGCCGCCTCTCCATCCGCGAGGAGGAGGAGCCGAAGCTGATGCTCGACACCGTCGAGCCGCTCTATACCGACGCGGAGCTCGACCAGATGAGCGAAAACGGCGCGCTCTCCCCCGCTGTCAAGCAGCTTTTACCGGGCAATACGCTCTATCTGCGCCTGCCCAGCGACAGCGCCATCGGCATGGTTCAGCCGATATTGCAGCGCTTTTCGGGTCGAAAGCCCGTTGTGCTCTACATCGAAAGCACGGGCGCAAAGCTGCGCGCCCCGCAGAATCTCTTCGTTTCGCCCACGCAGGAATTGGTGGATACCCTTTCGGATATGCTGGGCGCGAAAAATGTTGTGTTGAAATAAGCAAAAAGCAGGAGCCGCTGAGCAACTCCTGCTTTTTGCTTATTCCCTTATTTCTCGTAGGTCAGCGTCGGCGCGTTCTTATCGAGCTTCGTCACATATACGACGTAATCCCGCACAAAGCCATGCGTCTTGCCGGAGGCCGTCACGACCTCGTACCACGTTTCTTCCTTCACGCCCGCGTACTTGGCGAGAATCTGCAATTCCATGCCGTTTCCGAGCTGGCGAACCACCGTCGCGTTGGCCAGCGGTTCTTCGCGGACGTTCGCGGCGCGGTTCGTCGTCGCCTTGCCGATGACCTCGCGATCCTGCAAATCCTCCGCCGCGGCCGTCGAAGCGCCTGAGCCCGTCGTACCCGCGCCCTTGTCCAGCGTCACCACGTAATCGCGCAGATAACCGACCTTCGCGCCGTTCTGCGCCTGCGCCTTATACCAGACGTTGCCCTTTTTGTCCGTCGTCTGCTCGTAAATGTTGACCTTTGTGCCCTTTTTGAGCTGCACAAGCACCTTGCCGCCCATCGTCTGGCGCAGATTGGCCGCGCGGTTCGTCTTCGCCGTCGCGATCACATCCTGATTCGCGCTCGTCTCGGTCGAATCCGCCGTTTCCTCTCCGCCCGCCGCGCTTTCCTCCGCCGTGTCGCTCGGGGTCGGGGCGGAAATCTTCTGCTTCGTCGTGACGACGTAATCGCGCATCCAGCCCTCGTCCTTGCTGTCGTCCACGGTCAGATAATACCAGAGCTTGCCGGTGGAATCCGTTTTCGCCTCGTGAATGGTGACACTTTCGCCCTTTTTGATGGTCTTTTTCACCTTCGCGTTGGCAACCGCATCCGCGCGCAGCTTGGCGTCTCGGTTCACCGTTCCCGTCCCGACTTCGGCCACAGGCGTCGGGCTCGGCTTCGGCGTGGGGCTGGGGGTCGGGCTCGGCGACGGCGTCGGCGTAGCCGTCGGCTCCGGCGTCGGGGTCGGCGTGTTGGTCAGGATAATCGGCAGCGGCGTCGCCGTCACATCCGGCGTGGCCGTCGGCTCAGCCGTCGCAATCACCGGCGCAGGCGTTTCAATATCCAATTCGCCCGTTTCGTCGTATCCTGTGTCGTCCGGCACGGGGTCGTTCGCATCCTCGCCGCCCATATCGGGGGTCGTATCGCCAAAGCCCGCGCTCCAATCGCTGTCGGGCGTAGTGTACGCATCGCCGCTTACGGTCGGTTCGTCCGTCGCGTCGCCCGCCGGGCCGAAAACCATCGGCGCGGGGTTCGTCGTCTGCTCCGGAATCGTGCTCACGGATTCGCTCGGCTTCACGCCGTCGTTCGCGCTTCGCTTGTTGGTGATCACCGCGCGCACAACAACCAGCGCGATCAAAATCACGACCAGCAGCACAATCACGCCGCCGAGGATTTTCACCGTCCCGCCGGCGCTTCCGCCGCCCTTTCGCGCGCCCTTTTTCACGCTTGAAGCGGCGTATTCGTCCTCGTCCTCATAGTCGTCGGCGTAATCGTCGTCATATTCGTCGCCGTCCATATCCTGATAGGGGCTGCTGCGCTTCGGCTGGTCAAAGTCGCCGTCATCATAATCGCGGTTTCTGGCCATCGTAAAACCCTCCTTAACCCTGCCCGATCGGCATGGGGATAGCTCATTCATGGTATACGCCCATTATAAAGTTTTTGTCACAGAGTTGCAAGCATTTTTAACTTTTTCGTCAATTTTTGACACGCTTGGGCGGGTTTGGCGCGCTTTTCGGCATACAAAAACCCCGTTCTCCTCCGCGTCTGCGGAAAAGAACGGGGCTTTGATTGTTTTCTACCGCTCAGGCGGCGCAGCCGAAATTACTCGGCGGCCAGCTTCTTGTAGGTCTCGCGTCTTCCTCGTTGATCTTGTAAGCTTCCTCAGCCTTGGCCGGGAACAGCTTCGCCAGAGAGGCGTAGCGAACCTCGCCGCGGATGAAGTCCTGATAGCTTTCGGTCGGGTCCTTGCTGTCCACGATCAGCGGATTCTTGCCCTGCTCGGCGAGCTCCGGATTGTAGCGGTACAGCGGCCAGTAACCGCAGGCCACAGCGCGCTTGATTTCCATCTGCGCGTGCGCCATGTTGATGCCGTGGTTGATGCACGGCGCGTAGGCGATGATCAGGGACGGGCCATGGTAAGCCTCGGCCTCGTTCATGGCCTTCAGGAGCTGAGCCGGGTTCGCGCTCATGGCGACGGTCGCAACGTACACGTAGCCATAAGACATCGCCATCATGCCCAGATCCTTCTTGCGGGTCTTCTTGCCGGAGGCAGCGAACTTCGCAATGG
>ERZ773192.1967-NODE-1967-length-18684-cov-6.569703_pt1 | contig 18684 bp, 20 predicted proteins | sample MGYA00581010_ERZ773192 | MGnify/ENA primary metagenome ERZ773192 (study PRJEB29015, sample SAMEA2737741) | human gut metagenome | biome: human gut; feature: human-associated habitat; material: faeces | place: China | collected 2012 ...
TGCTGTTTTTGCGTTCAAAGGAGGAATTTAATTTGAAACTGATTATAGCGGAAAAACCGTCAGTTGCCCTTGCAATCGCAAAAGCGCTTAATATCAAGGGCAGCCGCGACGGATATATTGAAAACGGCGAATATATCATATCTTGGTGCGTCGGGCATTTGGCAGCGGCAGCGTTTCCGGAGGAATACGACGCAAAATATTCAAAGTGGAATTATGCGGATTTGCCTATCATTCCCGATAACTTCAAGTACAAAATTTACGGCGATAAGCAAAAGCAGTTTAAGGTCGTCAAAAGCCTTATGAGCAGAAAAGACGTGAGCGAGGTTATTAACGCCTGCGACGCAGGGCGTGAGGGCGAGCTGATTTTCCGGCTTGTCTATAATATGGCGAATTGCAAAAAGCCGATTAAAAGACTTTGGATTTCATCAATGGAAAACGCAGCGATCCGTGAGGGCTTTGAAAACTTAAAGGACGGCGGCGAGTATGACAATTTATATTATTCCGCACTTTGCAGAATGTGGGCGGATTGGATAGTCGGTATCAATGCAACAAGGCTGTTTTCAATTCTCTACGGAAAAACATTGAATATCGGCAGAGTGCAGACACCTACGCTTGCCCTTTTATGCGACAGGCATAACAAAATAGCATTTTTCCGAAAAGAAAAGTATTTTACGGTTGAACTCACGCTCGGCGGCGTGAAAGCGGAAACCGAACGGCTTGACAATGAGAATACGGCAAAAGAGATTATAACGGCTTGTGAACACTCACAGGTCGTTTGTGTTTCAGTAACCAAAGAAACCAAAACCGAACAGCCGCCAAGACTGTTTGATTTAACAACGCTGCAAAGGGCGGCAAACAGGATTTACGGCTACACCGCAAAGCAAACACTTGATTATTCACAGGCATTATACGAAAAGAAACTTATTACCTATCCCCGAACGGACAGCAGATATTTGACGGAGGATATGGCGGAAACGGCAGCGGCGGTTATTCGTCTTGGTGCGGATATACCACCGTTTGACAAAGCGCCCGATTTCTTCCCCGAAATATCCCGTATGATAAGCAACAGCAAGGTATCAGACCATCACGCCATTATTCCCACGCTTGAAATTGAAAAAGCGGATTTGTCGGCAATTCCGACGGGTGAGCTGAATATCCTGAAACTTGTTTTATGCCGGATAATTTCAGCGTCGGCAGAAAGTTATGTATATGAAAACACTACTGCTGTGTTTGAGTGCGTCGGATATACCTTTACGGCAAAGGGCAAGGAAATTGTTTCGGAGGGCTTTCGGACAATAGAAAAGCTGATATATCCAAAGACGGATAATGCGGAAGCAGTGCAGCTTGTGAAATTCTATAAGGGACAACTATTCGCAGGGGCAGCGCCGGAGCTTAAAGAAAAATATACACAGCCCCCGAAACCGTACACGGAGGACACCTTATTATCTGCAATGGAAACGGCGGGTGCAAAAGAGACAACCGACAGCGCAGAGCGTAAAGGTTTGGGCACTCCGGCAACCAGAGCCGCTATTTTGGAAAAGCTGGTGCAAACAGGATTTGCACAGAGAAACGGGCGGCAGATAACACCCACCAAAAACGGAATACTGCTTGTTTCCGTTCTGCCCGACACACTCATATCCGCACAGCTCACGGCAGAATGGGAAAATAAACTTGCCGAGATTGCAAAAGGTAAATCAAGCCCGAAAGAATTTATGCAGGGCATTAAAAGTATGATAACCGAGCTTACACAGCGATACCGTGAATTTGACAGCGCAAGAGAAAATCCGTTTAAGGAGCGTGAGGATAATGTACGGTAAAACTCATAGAGAGGAATGTTTGTAATGAATATTCCGATCACCGACAGCATAATGCGCATTGATACAAGCAGAAATAATTTTAATATGCAGGATATTGAAAACCGCTGCTTTATGTTCAATCCGAAAACGGCAACGCTGATTTTAGGGTATCAGTACAGAAACGGCGAGCTTGTTTCATCACACGCAGACGAATACACAAGTACAGGTACAGGCGAGCCGTTTGACGATTTTGTTCGCGGCTGGATAGGCACAAGCAAGGAATATACGGACGGGGTAATTCATTTTGCCCCGTCTGTTTCCGAAAAGAATATCACACTTTTTGAAAAGGCGTTTGATACGCTTGAAATGTTTAAGAATAACGGAGCAAGAAAAAATACGGTTGTTCGAGGGCTCGGCAGAGCTTGGGAGCAGCCTTTTTCAGATTTGATAAAGGAGGTCGATTTAATGGCAGAAAATATTTCATCGGTAACGCCCATTGAATTTACGGGCAAATCTCAAAAAGAGAAAGTTAAGGAAATTACCGACAAATTGGAGCAAGGTATTAAGGATTTATTTAACAGCGACAGATACAAGGAGTATTTGTCGGCAATGTCAAAATTCCATAATTACAGTTTCCGAAATACAATATTGATTTTAATGCAGAAGCCGGACGCTTCGTACATAGCCGGTTTTAACACTTGGAAGAATGATTTTAAGCGTGCTGTCAGAAAGGGCGAAAAGGGTATCAAAATTCTTGCCCCTGCTCCGTACAAAAAAGAAATTGAGGAAACGGCACACGATAAAAATGGAAATCCGATATTGAACGCAGACGGCAGCAACAGTACAACCACAAAAACGATAACCGTTCCGGCGTTTAAGATAACGACGGTATTTGACCTGTCGCAGACGGACGGAAAAGAGATCCCCACGATAGCGAATCAGCTTACGGGCAATGTTGAGGAATACGAAAAGTTTTTCAAAGCGTTAAAGGCAATATCCCCCGTACCTATTGAGCTTGAAAAGATAGACCGCGCGGCAAACGGATATTATCACATGACCGAAAAAAGAATTGCCGTGCGTAATGATTTGTCGGAAATGCAGACGATAAAAACCACCATTCACGAAATCGCCCACGCAAAGCTGCACGCACTTCCCGAAAAGGAAGAAAACGAGGTTATCGAGGACGACAGACCGGATAACCGCACTCGTGAAGTGCAGGCGGAAAGTATTGCATATACCGTATGTCAGCATTTCGGGATTGACACCTCCGACTACTCTTTCGGCTATGTGGCAGGCTGGAGCAGCGGCAAGGAAACGGAGGAATTAAAGGCGTCGCTTGAAGTGATACGCACTACGGCGGACGAAATGATTACGGATATATCCGAAAAGTTAAAGGAGCTTGAAAAGGAAAAATCCGTTGACTTAAATTCCGATATTTCCGCTTGGTACGCTGCGGAATTTTCGGACGACGAGATGAAAGATGAAATCTACACGGGTGTTTCTTTTCAAAAGCTGTATGATATGTTATCCTCTAATGATTTATACAGCATTATCGGAATTGACGATACAGTAGTCAGAGAACGGTGTTTTTCAAAACTTGCCGAGCTTATGCAGGTTGATTATTCGGTTATTTATGAAAAGTGGCTTAATGCGGAAATCCCAGATATGTTAAATCCGGCAAAACAGCCGATAGTTACAATTTTGTGGTCGGAAAGTCCGCATTTTGAAACGGGGCAGAAAATGCCGCTTAACAAGGCTGATAAACTTTTCACATATCTTGACGAAAGCTATCCCGAAAATCAAGGCTACGACAAAACAAAATTCCGCATTGATTATATGTATAACGGTATGCGTGATAATTATATAGGCAGATACGATATAGGCGACCGTGAAAACGGGCTTATCAACCATATAGAAAATCATTTTAAGGGAAGTCTTGCGCCGGAGTATTTGGAATCCGTACGGCAGGCAACAGGACAAAAGGGCGTTGATGAAGTGACGGACAGTGCAAATACGGCATTAAACCTTTTCGTTCCGTATCTGCGTCTGCATATCAGTATGTCTGAAATTGAGGAAACGGCAAATATGGCATTGAAAGATAAAACCGTTCCCGAAACGGATAAGGCGTATTACAGCGCAATGTGTGATTATGTTCACAACAGCAGAACAACGCTTAATACTGCTCTCGGCGAGGTTAAATTGCCGGAGCCGCCGCAAAAAGAGGATTTTATCGCTAAGCCCACTATGGCGAAATCAGAGCAGAAAGCAAAGACGGCGCAGAAAACAGATAAAAAGCCCTCAATCCGCAAGCAGCTTAAAGAAGAAAAGGCTAAAACGGAAAAAGCGCCGAAAAAACAGACGAAAAAGAAAACGCAGGATTTGGAGGTGTGATATATGCAAAAATTTGAATGTTCGGACTTAATCGGCTGTCTTGAAAAAATATTGAATATTAACACAGAGCATTACAAGACGGATTTTGAATACGACAGGAAAATTCTATATGAAGCCGCCGCAAGCGATAACCGGCAGGACAAAACTTTTATATGGCTGACACGGACGCACGGGACGCATTGCTTTAATGAAAGGGACTTATTCATAAAGGACACACCCTCATATACTACCCTGCAATATTGGAAAGGTAATGCTTCGGAAAATATAAAGGCGTATGCCGTCGAGGTTGAAACCGTAAAGAACGGAAAGTTGTGCGGCAGCATATATGACCTTGATTATGAGCAGTATGCGGATATGGTAAAAAACAGTGCAATAAACGGCACTGCAAAAACTGTAACCTATGACAGAGGACAATGCACATATTCTTTTGACAAAAATGTGTTAGGAGCACCGCACCCGAAATACGGGAACATTCTAAAAGTCGAATATTTACCCGCTGACAGTGAAATGTTAAAAAACATTCTGCTTTCCGAAAAAGCTATCCGGCATAAATGCAGATGTGCCGATATAGACAAACATATATCGAACTTGACGAAAAAGCCTTCTGTTAAAAAGCAGCTTGCAGCAGCAAAAATACAAGGCGTGCAGAAATCACAAGCAAAATCAAAGAAAAAGGAGGATATATCGCTATGACACGATTTTCGGACGAGGAAAAAAGCATAATTTCTATGTATAACACCGCTGACCGTGTGGGGATTATCGTTAAAATCAAAGAAGCAATCCCGTATATAGAGGACGCTGATTTGAAAAATACGGCGGCGGATATTGTTTCAAAATTGGTTGGTATGACCGATAAAGAGTTTGCGGATTTGGAGGTGTGATTATGGCAGAATTTTATTTTACGGCGGCAATCGCAAACGGCTACGAATACAGGAATACGCCGGATAATTACCGGCATTTTTTAATGGAATTACCCGTAAACAAAGAAGAACTGACATATATTTTTAAGGAAATCGGGCTTGAGCTTGACGCAAAGCCCGGTGAGTATATTTTTGAAATTGCGGATTTTTATTTACCCGGTGTCAATGCAAAAAGACTGTTCAAGGAAACCGAAAACATTGACGAGCTTAATTACTTGGCGGATATTTTATCTAATCTTGACGACAACAAATATCAGGTGTTTACGGCTGCGGTCGAGGCGCAGGAGCATACAAGGAGCGTTGCCGACCTTATAAACCTTGCTTTGAATACGGAGTGTTACAGCTTTATTCCCGACATATCCGACTATGACGACTACGGCAGATACAAAGCTGAAGAAAGCGGAATAAAAATCGGTGAGCTTGGCGATTTGGAGGACTTTGTAAACTTTTGGGACTATGGCGAACAGTGCAAAAAGAACAATAAAGCCGTATTTCTTGACAGCTACGGAGTTTTGGAAAACAGCGGTTCTGAATTTACCGAAAGATATAGCGGCGACCTGAATACAATTCCGAAAGAGTATTCCATAACAACAGACGCATTATCGGAAATCGAAATTGAGGATTCTATGGGGCTGGCTGTTCGGATTGACGAGTATTTAAGGGCAAATCACCCCGACTATGACCGTGTGTATTCTGAAATTATTGAAATGCAAAAGGATTTATCGGACAATATTCTGCACGGTAAAACTCACAGATTAAAACAGGTTTTTAATGAAATGGGCTTGACCTCTGCCGATGAGCCGTATAAGAGTCTTTGTGAATTTGAGAAAAACTATCCGAAAAGGCTTTTTATGATATATCAGCTCAAAGATGACGACAGCACAAGAGGACTGCGCTTTGAGAACTTGGAGCAGATTAAAAAAGATAAGCAGCTGCCCGTTATCGAAAACTATGAGCTTATTTATTCCGCGCGAATGAAAGCCGATACAACATTGGAAAGCATTTTCACGGAATTTAACACAAACCGCCCTTATGATTTTTACGGACACAGTTTAAGTGTTTCGGATATTGTTGTATTGTCCGATAAGGGTAAAAATAGCGCCTATTACTGCGATAAAACAGGCTGGGAAAAGGTCGATAAATTTTTCGATTATGTTCACACACGCTCGGCGGCAATAAGCAATTACAAGGGTATGACGGCATTTGTCGGTTATGATGATAAGCTATATTTGGGTAAAAGCGAAAAATATCTTTTCAGTGATAACGGCTTTGCATACTATGACAACAGCGATAAATCACTTACCTACATAACGGATAATTTAACGCTTTACCCGTTCCTGTACGGAAGCGGCTGGGTATGCAGTCAGCACGAAATGCTGGATAACGGCAGCTTTACAAAAGAAGTCTATGCAGAGTTTGACAGACTGCAAAAGGGTGTTCTATCTCAATTTGAGCAGATAAGAGAAATACGATTTGCAGACAAGCCCTTTAATTATCTTGAAACGGCTGAAAAGCAGACAGAGCAAAATTATAATAAAATCGACGGCATTATCAATAATGAGCCGCCGGAGGATTGCAAAAAGCCGTCTATCAAGCAGCAGTTAAATCAAGCAAAAAAGGAGCAAGGCGAGCGAGAGGACAAAAAACCGCCCTCGCACAAGCCGCCGGAGCTATGAAAGACAGAATAGACCTTACTCCGAAACAAAGCAGAAAGGTAAACGCCCTTATAAAACGGCTGTGCTGTAATTATGATAACGGAAATTGCATAAGGCTTGACGACGGCGATCCGTGCGTGTGCGTTCAATGTATAACTTATTCGCATATTATCTGTAAATGGTTTAGAATTGCCGTACTTCCGGCAGATAAGGATTTGTATATTGAGCTTGCAAAACCGAAAAATTCAAAAAGCTGCGTTGTCTGCGGCAAAGAATATTTGATAACAGGGAAAAACTCAAAATATTGTCCGGTTTGCAAAAAAATAATGCGAAATCGTAAGCAAGCGGAATATATGAGAAACAAAAGGGTTATGCGTTAGCATTTTAAGCACTTTAATTCCCCTTAAATCAAGGGTTTTAATACCTCGTATTGCATAGATGAATATCTTTTCTTTAATACCCCTCAAAAGCGGCTTAAAAATGCTAACATTTTTCGCATAAAAATACCGTGATACATTCTATCTTAAATGGTAGGTGTATCACGGTTTATTTTTTTATGCGGTTATCAGCTTAACAGCCGTGTACGGCACATAGCAGACGGCGACAATCAATTTCCATATTAAGATTATGCCGCCGATCACGGCGCCTATTGCTATGTTGGCAGCAGTCATAAAAATGCCGACGCCCGGATTTCCGATTAAGACCGGCAGTGTGAACATAAACCGTATTCCGAACGGTATTCCGCAAAGCATTAAAAGATACATATAATTGACCGATCCATTTGCTATGCAAAGCCCGGCGAACAGGTTATACAAAAGTATTGCGGTTATTATCGGGGCTATGCTCTTTTTGATAAACCGTATTAAAATATCTGTTCTCGTCATTTTTGAACACTCCTTGTCTGTGCTTCTTTGAGCAGCTTTCTTGCCTGTGTAAACATTACGGTATCGGCAGCGGGAATATCTAAATATATTCGGTCAATGCCGATTTCCTCATTCGGAACATAGGCAGGATTTATCGACTGATAGATTTTTGTGTATGCCTCTTTGAGTGCGGTATCATAGTTTTTTGTGCCATTCTCAACCTCACATATCAAGTCTGACAAAAGAGCTTTTGCGGCTGCTTCCTTTTCCGCATAGTATTCAGGTCTTAAATAAACATCACGGTAATAAATGAGTGCGTTCCGTGCGACAGCGGCTAAATCAAGATAACCGTAACCGCCTGTTTCATTTGCAAGCACGGCGTTAAATACTGCGTTATGAGCTTTACACCAAGCAGGCTGATAACCTAAACCGTTTTGCACCTCATCAAGAATCGGGCTAATCAGAGTTTCTGTTATTGCAATGCTTTCGGGTGTTGCGTTTTCCGGCGCACACTCGACCGGAATTTCTGCAGCGTATGTTGTACTTGTAATTGCGGCTGAAATTGCCGCTGCCATTAAAACTGTTTTGATTTTCTTCATAAGCTAAAACCTCCTAAACCTTTTTAGTTATATTCATTATACCATATTACTTTTGCCGCGCCCAGCCCTATAACGCTACATTTGCGCTACAATTTATTTTTCTATTTCGGGATTGCGTTCTTTCGGACGGTTAAGCAGCGTATCAACATTTGAACGGATAACCTCGATTTCGGCGGATTTTGTTTTCAGCTTTTTGTATTCCTCATACAATTTTGCTTTCCGTTCCGACAGATCCCCGTTGTCCTTTATAAGAGCTTCAAGCGGCGGCGGATTTTTGCCTTTCAAATTTCTTTCGGCAGCCTCATATAAAATCAGTTCTCTTTGGAATTTCCGTGTAAAGCCTTCTTTATTTTTTACCTTTTGCAGTTTCAGATATATAGGTCGGTACTGCCGATATATTTCAAGCTGTTTTATCAGTATCGCATTTTCGCCGATAGTCTTTTCAACCGCCTTTATCTTTTGTGATGTATCGTCAAAGTCGGAATGTATTTTATTTGCGGCAGCCTCTAAATCATCATAGGTAGTCAGATTATTTTCGGTCAGGAAATTCAAAGTTTTTGCCGCCTGCTTTAAGTTATATATTTTGCTCCAATGCTCATAGCCTTTGCTTTCCTGTGCCTTGATACAATTCTGAATGTCGATAATAAGGTTGATACGGCGGTTGTCTTTTTTCGGTCGGTGTATAGCGTTCTTTGAAATGCGTTCTTTTATGGAATCCTCTGTGTAATAACCGCCCAGAGTTTTGCCCCGTACAAACCGTTCCCGCCCTGCGGCTCGGAATGAAATATATTTACCCTTCTTTACTTCATATCCGGCAATTTCCATACGCAGCAGAAAATCGGAATAGTCGAGCGACTTTCGGACAGCTTTGTCAATATCCGCTTTAAGCTGTGCCTTATAGCTTGTACCTTGTTTTGCCGTCGTATATTCGATATAGCTTTTGCCTTTATTCTCGTTCTGCGGAATAACCGACAGTCCATATTCCTCACAAAGACGGTCGCTTATTTTGCGTGTATCGTAATACCATTTTTTATTGATATGGCTGTGCCTGTAATCAACAAAATTCACATCATTAAAAATGATATGGTTGTGAATGTGCCCCCGGTCAATGTGCGTACTTAAAATGTATTCGTACCTGCCGCCCAGAATTTCATCAGCTAATTTCTTTCCGATTTCGTGAGCCTGTTCCGGCGTTGTTTCGCCCGGCTCAAAGGCTTGTATAAAGTGTCTTGCAAGATGACTCTCTTTGCCGTTGTCCTTTGCCTTTTTCCTCGTCCATTCAAACTCAATATCGGCAGTTTCGGGCGTGCAGCCGTATGAGTCGATAAGCAGCGCGCCGTCTGCCTTTTCGGGATTGCAGATATATTGAATTGCTTTTTTTAGCGTAGAGTTGATAGGATGGTTCTTTGTAACTGCCATATTTCCCTTAAATCCTCTCTCAATTCCTCAATGTCAGCCTTGTAAATGCTGCTTGTGGAATTGACACGCTTTGCTATCTGATTTATGTTTCTGCCGATCCGCTGTAATTCCTTATTCATAGCCTGAATGTCTTTTGTGTCGGTGTATATGATATATCCGTCAATCGCCATTTTTCGCAAATATGCTCCGATTTGATTTGTCGGTATAAGCGACATTTTATGTTCAATCAGCTTTCGTTCCTCTGCCGTTACCCATATTTTCAGTTGTATATTTCTTTTCCTGTTTTTCATAAAAACCTCCGTACAATTTATAAGGATTACAGACGATTTGGCAATCGTCTGCATAAGTTCTACCAACGAAAACAAGTTTTCGGGTATCACTTAAAGGGTTTGGGAATATCCCAAAAATATTTTTACGGCAATTTCAAAGAAATGACCGCCGTAAAAATCGTGAGTGGGTACTCACTCGCTTTGCTTGCTATTCTCTTAAAACGCAAGTTTTTCCCTCTATATAGGTAGTGCGTAAAATACGGTTTTGGCAACTCTTTTGAAAAAATTTATAGTCAATGCGCCGATTTCAGGGTGAAAGCATTTACTAATTCACAAAAATATGGTATAATTAAAAAAGCGGAACAAGATTGTCATTAAGGAGGCGGCGATGAGAGAAAAACTTTACTTTTATATATGTGATGATAACCATAATTTTGCTGCAACAATTAAAAAAGAGATTTCTTTATATTTGGATAGCAAAAGAGACTATGACGCGGTAATTTTTAATAGCGGTACGGAATTGTTGAAGCAATTTGACAAGCGGATTGCAGATGTTGTGCTGCTTGACATTGATATGCCCGAAATGAACGGATTTGAAGTTGCCTCATTACTTCAAAAAAGAAAAGAAGATGTGCTGATTCTTTTTGTAACAAGTCACGATGATAAAGTGTATCAGTCGTATGACTATCACCCTTTTTGGTTTATACGAAAAAGTCATTTACACGATTTAAGAGTCGTTATGCCAAAACTGTTAAGAAAAGTCGACGCAGAAGCCGAAAGAAAGAAACTAACTTTTAATTTGAAAGCTGAAAGCCATAATATAGAAATTGATATAAATACGGTGGTATACATAGAATCCTATAAAAACAATATTATCATACAGGACAGAATTTCCGGTAAAAAAGAAGTCAGATGCAAAATAACAGATGCGGAAAAACAACTGTACCCGTTAAATATTATTCGTATTCAAAACGGTGTTTTGGTTAATTGCCGTTATATTTCAAAAATAACAAGCAGAGAGGTTATTTTGACAGACGGAACGCATTTTGGTCTTAGTCGTTCAAAAATAGATTTCGTCAGAGGAGAATACCAAAACTTTATCAGGAGGACTCTGGCATGATAGAATTTATTTTTGAAACAGGGATAAACCTCATAGAAACGTTTATTTCAGTTGATTTTATTACAAGATATTTAGGTGCTAAATATACAGGTAGTCGACAAAAAGCAGCTTTTGTTATAGTATGGATTATATCATTTATTCAAATGACTGTGACTAATTATATAACGGATTTTGAAACATTTGGCTCATATATTCCAATGATAATATATGCGTGTTATGCTTTTCTTTGTTTGAACGGAAGTATACCACAAAAAATATGGTTTGCTATATTAACTCATTTGATAGTTGTTTTTACAGCGATACTGACTAATATACTTTTGTGTAATATTATCGGGTATGACCCATACAAAATGATTACGGTTTTTAATATCACAAGAGTTATGGGAGTAATAATGGCAAAAATAATGCAGTTTTATATAACGAGATTGATATTAAGAAATAAATATAAAAATCCCATAAGTAATTATCGGTGGGTAGCAATTATTGCAATACCCGTTATATCCGTAATTTCAATATGCTCCTTGATGAAAGCAGCTCTTATCAACAACGATACTTCTCCATATATTTTGACGGGTATGATATGTATAATACTTGCAAATGTTATGACATATTATTTCTTTGTTGTTATGAATAAGGAATATGAGAACACTATCAAATCTAAACTGCTTGAACAGCAGAACGAAACATTAAAACGCAGCATAAGCGATAAAGAAGCTTTTGTAAATGAAATGAAAACAGTCAGACACGATATAAAAAATCAGCTTTTGACAATTATGAAATATGCTGACGAAGGTAAAAACGAAGATATAAAGGAGTATGTGAGTGTGCTGACGAATAATTATTTGCCGAACATTTTGAATTATATTAACACTAATAATGCGGCTTTTGATGCCGTCATAAATTCAAAAATTGCAGTTTGCAGTCAAAGAAATATTTTTATGGAAGTGAACATTAAGCAAAATACCGATATTTTTATTCTGCCCTCTGAAATAGCCGTGCTTTTCGGTAATTTGTTGGATAACGCAATAGAGGCAGCAAAAGATACGGATGAAAAAAGAATAACGGTTGATATACAGAAAAACGCAAGTTATTTGATTATATTTGTAAGTAACAGTATAAAGTCATCGGTATTAAAGGATAATAAAAACCTTGAAACATCAAAGCCGGATAAGGAGCTGCACGGTATAGGAATTAAATCAATAAAAAACATTGTCGAAAAACATAACGGAATGATACAGTTTTATGAGGAAGAAAATGAATTTTGCTGCCATATAATGATTGACACGACAGAAGAATAATATTTAAGAAGCCATCGGTATTTTACAGTGCCGGAACGGCTTCTTTTTTTGTTGTCATTTAAGGTTGTCAACAGATATTTTTCGGCAAATTGCGTCAACTGTCACACTATTTGCGTCAGCCGTCACATACGGGTTGAAAAGTTTTACATTCGTGTTATAATCAAACCAACAAAGGGGAGATAAAAATGGATAGGTTGGCAAACACCATTACAGATTACTATATAAGGAAAAAGATAATCGCAGAAGAAAAACGAGAAATATATTCCTATGGATTTAAGCTGATAATTGCCGATGTGATAAATTATGTAATAATTATTTCACTTGGGATTGTATTTAACAGACTTATTGAAAGTACTTCATTTCTGATTACATTGTGTGTGTTAAGGCAATTCAGCGGAGGATTTCACGCAAAAACTTTTTGGCTGTGCAGATTATCAATGATAATAACATATATTTGCGTTATGCTTTTGACAGATATAGTCACATATACAAAGTATGAAACAATTATTGTAATATCGGTTAATGTCATAAGTACTGTGATTATTGCAATAACCGCGCCGATAGTACACCTTAATAAACCTCTATCGGATAAGCAAAAGTACAACAACAAAATTAAATCAGTAATAACATCGATATTTATGTCGATAGTTTCAATTATAATCATTGTTGCTACGGATATGAAATTCGGTGTTACTATATCAATAACATTGCTCGCGGTAGTCGTTTTAATGATTATCGGTATGGCAGTTCGGAAAGGGGGGAAAGAAAATGTTTAATTGGATTAGCAGTCTTTTTGCCGGAGCCGCATTGGATATGGCCATTTATTCGGCTGGATTGGCATCCGCTAATGGTATGCACCAAATGAAAGAACCGGAAGGCTTGCAGAAGTTGGCAGAGGAAAGCAAAAAATCAAAAACTGCGGTAAAATAAACGGCATTAAGCTATAGCTTAATGCAGAATACACAGTATTCTGCATTAAAACACCGCTGACAATGGTTTGTTTGTTTTGATTATGCGAAAGTTGCTTATTTACATACTTTAACTTTTGCTGATTATAGTTAGGAGGAGGTTCCGATGTTCAGTTAATAAGCAGACGGCAGAATTTATGTCGGTTCTGCTAAAACAATGATGCCGCTGCAAATTATAATGATTTGGCTGAAAATATGGTTATAGCACAAAACTTCGCAGGGTTACTGTATAAATGACAAAAGGTATTTTTGTAGTTTATAATCGTTGACAGCTTATCATATAAGAATGCGGCAAAGGCAGTAAAACAGCATTTATAAAAAGAGTCCTATTAAAACACATAAAGCAACGCTAATTACTAAAAAGGTTTTAACAAGAACTCTCATACAATGATATTACACTATTTATTATTGTATGTCAAGAATTTTGAAAAATAAATGCCGAAAAACAACAAATTTCAAAAATGAAAGGACGATTATTATGAAAAAGTTTAAGAAGATTATAGCTATGGGTTGTGCAGCAACAATGTTATTGTCGATGATGAGTTTAGGTGTTTCAGCAGCTCAAACTGGTGATGGAATATTACCTACGGCTACTGTTGGCACAACAAACGAGGTCGTAGATTGGACTCCTGTTCCTGATGATTATATTGTTCCAAGAGTAAGCTATCAAAGACCTACCAATGCATATCCGGGTTCATTAGCTACACCTTTTGTGGATACCTTTTGGAATGTAAATGCTGATGTAAACACAGGTAAGTCTGATTATTATTTTTCTCCAAGTGGAAGTGGCACTATAAAGATATGGGCAAATGGAACAATTAAGTGCAGTGTTCCAAGTGCTAACATTGTTTGCTATGTAAGAGATTTGGATTCAAATTGGATAGGTGCAACAATAACTTTAAATAAGGATAACTATGGTAATTTTTCTATGGATAAGACAATAAGAAATATACCATCAGGAAAAAAAGTATATTATGAGTTTGAAGTATTTAATGGTAGCGGTGCTGTTTTGACAGGCTCTTACACAACTTCTTGGTAATTCGGATAGTTTTGTGATTATTGTGATTGTGCCAGAAAAAATTCTGGCACAATCCAATCCTATTTTATGGAACGAGGTGTCTTTATGAAAAAGTTATTTGTTATATCTTTGGCTATTATGATGTTAGCTTTAAATAGTATGGTGTATGCAGAACAGAATATTGAATGGAATTTAACTCCGTCAGATTGGGCTACCGAAGATGTTCGTAGAGCCGATGAATTAGGTATACTTCCTGATAAAATAAGTGGATATGTAAATGCGATGCCAAGAGAAAATTTTTGTGATATTCTTTACGGATTACTGTGCAAAATCACCACTGGTGAAATTGAAAAAATTGATGCTCCTAATGTGTTTATGGATATTGATAAAATTAGTGTTAATTACTTGGCAGCTATTGATGTTGTTAATGGTGTTGAAAAAAATGTATTTGCTCCTGATAAATTATTGACAAGGGAACAAGCAGCTACGATTTTGGATAGAACAATTAAGCATTTGAATATTGAAAAAGATTCTAATGAAAAATCAAAATTTATAGATGATGACAACATTTCTGAATGGGCAAAGGAAAGTGTATATCGTATGTTGAATATGAATATTATGATTGGTGATGATAAGGGTTGCTTTAATCCACAGAAATATTGTACCACAGAGGAAATGATAGTTGCAATTATGCGGGTTTATGAAATGTTATAAAGGATAGATATTGTGAAAAAGAAATTGAGTTTAATTTTAGCAATATGTACTATGTTTAGTATGTCAACAGTTGCATTGGCTGCCGAGCCTGAATATAAAACTATGATGGACGATGCAGAAACAAGACAGAAAATTCTTGCTTCTGCGTATGCGGATAATGTTGCACCAAATTACATAAGTGTTGATGAGTATTTAACAAAATATGGCACGACAAATGTAATTAAGGGATTTAACAAAGCAGAAATAGACCATAAGGCAAATGTTCTTAAAACAGCTAATGCGGCAGAAAAGGCAAGCTTAAATAAAGATGTAGCTTCATTTAGCAGCGAACCTAATGATTTGTATTTGAGCATAAAAGAGGGCGAATTTTTAGGTATGGAAGTGCAAGGAGTTTCGGATATATCCCCCGATAATCACAACTTCACAATAAAGCTGAAAGATAAGGGATATACGCCTACTGCAAATATTAATGTATTAGGCGAACCGATACCTACAAGCACAAATGCACAAACAATTAAACCGTATACGAATTATAGTGTGTATTATTCCGATAATCAGCCGGGTACGACAGACTTGAATAATGCCTATGAGCCATTGTCAGGATCATATATTTATAAATATTCGTATGCTTTTGAGGGAAATTATTTGTGTTCGACAGATGTAACATTCAATAATACAAAATTGAGATGCGGAACACAAGATAATAATATGTATGTTTATGTGGCGGCAAAGTCAAGTCAGCAGACTCTTGATTTCGGACTTATGGCAAACCCTGCGGCTTCAAACCGAAATCAAGGCTTATATGCTTGCTATAATCCGGGTGACGGTTCGTTCTATGTTGAAGCATATCCAAAAGTAAATGCAACATCATACAGTACATCAAACAAAACAATGACATTGGAAAACAAAACCGTAACGATAAGATTAAGTATTGGAACGGGAACAGCTGAAATGTATATGGAATCGGGCGGAGAGTGTATATTCTATAAAGTTATTGATATGAGTACCTTGATTTCGGGAACATCTGCGGCATTGACTTTTATACAAGCTATGTCTTGTGTGGAAGCGAATAATGCAAATACGAGCCTTACAAGCGGTTCATATTTCAGAAATGTGAAATTCAGCAATAATAAATTATACAGCTATACAAACGGAACAAGAAATTTCCCGACTTTTGGCTCTGCAACATATTATCTGTTCGCTTGTAAACCGTCGGCTATTGATTTCAGCTATGGGACAAACACTGAAACTATATCTATAGAATATAATTAAGAAATAATCTGAGTGCAGGAAACGAGGTGTATTTTTGTGAAAAAACTATTTTCAGCGGTCATTGCATTAACTATGTTAATATCAGCGATGAATGTTAATGTGTTTGCAAGCAATATTGAATTTAGCGACACGGCGGGTCATTGGGCAGAAAATGCAATTAACAAGTGGGCAGATAAGGGAATTATATCAGGTTATCCTGATGAAACATTTAAGCCTGACAATCCCGTTACTCGTGCGGAACTTGCAAAGATTTTAACTCTTGCGTTTGATTTACAACCGAGTGAATTTGTATATACCGAAAAAGATTTGAGCGAAAATGATTGGTATTATAATTATTTGCTTTGTGCCGGAAAATACATTCCCAACTATGCTTTGCCGGAAATCAACGAGAAAAATCAGCCGTATATTGATAATCGAACAGTTAATGCCTTTTTGCCATAACAAAATGCAATGCGTATGCATGTTGCGGAAAGTCTGGTTGAAATTATCAAAAATAAAGAGCAATCGATTGTTGATGTGCCTGAAATTAGCGTTGTCAAAGACGAGCTAAATAAAACATTCAAAGACGCAGATTACGAAAATCTCTACGCTAATCACGGCACTATTCCCGAAAATGTCCGCAGAATGTTTGAATACACATATCTCGCAAAAAAACTTGATATTATGCAGGGCGACACAGATGGCTATTATCGTCCGTACGACAATGTAACAAGAGCAGAACTTATTACTATGCTTGACAGGATAATTGCTAAATAATTAAGGTGTGGATAAAAAGTGGCAGGAAATAAAATACAACAAGTATGGTCCGTGTGGATTGACGAAAAAAGCAAAATAATTACCGTCAAAAAGTCACAAAGCGGTAAAGAAATATTTTTTGAAAACAGAGAAGTTGGAATGAAAATAGTTACTGACCTTGTTTCCAAAGGATATAAAATAGGTTAATTAAACGGTGTATAGTCGGAACAAACAACATATTGCCGGCTATGTTGATTATAAACACACACCACCGTTATTCCTAAAATATAAAAATCCATCATTAGTATAAATCCGGCAAAGAAATTTTGTCGGATTTATTTTTATGAGAGGTAATCAAAAATGCAGATAAAATATTATGTTTCTAAATTAAGAATTGAATACACATAGTATTTGGCGCGGCATATCTGCCCCAATAGCCATATTCGATGTGAAAAAGCGGATATGCCCTGTGGGAGTGATTTATTATGAAACGCAGCTTGGGGGTATATATCCGCAAAGGGCGGCAACAAAGACACGTCCGAACAAAAACCTTCGCCGATAATTCCGATGATTACGGTAAATGCATATTCAGCTTAATCAACCGTACAGCCAAATTTATACGCAAGAAAATTGCGTGTGAATTTGGCTGTTTTTGTTTTCTGCGGTCTTGTAAAAACAGCCGTGCTCCGCCCCTCTCCGTATTGAATATTCAAAAAATATCAATACGGGGGAACAAAAAATGCGTTCAAAAAAATTTTTTCAACTTTTTTTCATTTTCGAGTTGCCAAAATGGCGACTTCTGCACTACCTATATGAAAGGGAAAACAGAACACCACTTTCGCAAGTGCGGAAGGAGGTGAGAAAATGAAAAATTCCAAAAAAAGCGAACAGCGCATACAGAATCAATTCGGAGCCTTCTGTACCCGTGTTTTGAAAAATGAAACAAGGTACATTCAGCGCGAGCTTGGCAATAAGGCTATCAAGGAAAAATCGTATGACGAGCTTTCCGAAAAAAACCTCTACGAATTGGCAGCGTATGACAGCTATTTTGACGGCGAACATTCCTTTGATGTTCAGGGAAAAGAAATAGTTGTTAAGGGCGATATGCTTGCGGCAGCTCTTGAAAAACTTCCGGCGGACAAGCGGGATATTATTCTGCTTTCATATTTTATGGAAATGACCGACAGGGAAATTGCAAGAGAGCTTGACACGGTACATCAGAATGTATCAAAGCGGCGAGCCCGTATACTGAAACTTATGCGCGACTATTTGGAAAAGGAGGGTTTTGAGTGGCCTCAAATGTGAAAAACTTACCGCTGTCGGTTATCATTGCCGCAACGGGCGGTGACGGACAGGCTTTGGGCGCTGTTCTCGCTCACTACCGGCGGTACATACGCAGTTTGGCAACACGGACGCTTACAGACGAATACGGTAACGAATATTATTATGTTGATGAAGAAATCGAAAAGCGTCTTGAAGCCCGGTTGATTTACTGCATAGTAACCGATTTCAAAATCTTACCCGATTAAAAGCCGGCATTAAAGAGATTGGGGGTGCGTTCCCTTTCCGCACCCCTTTTTACCTCAATTATTATTCTATCAAAACATATTCAAAATCGGGTATGTTTTGATAGGCTGATAATAGCTT
>ERZ773192.1982-NODE-1982-length-18492-cov-3.346423_pt1 | contig 18492 bp, 13 predicted proteins | sample MGYA00581010_ERZ773192 | MGnify/ENA primary metagenome ERZ773192 (study PRJEB29015, sample SAMEA2737741) | human gut metagenome | biome: human gut; feature: human-associated habitat; material: faeces | place: China | collected 2012 ...
GAAATGGGAAGTGTAGTTGTGGCCGCAAATAATCAGGTTATTCAAATAGGCAGACCCACTGTACCGGCAGGGAGCAGTTTTCAGATTGGGATAATTCCACTCACTGATAATCGGCAGCTCCAGCTCCAAGGCTGGGATTCTTAAAACACCGATAAAGTCTATTCCGTTGATGGTTTCCACTGGCATTTCCATATTAGGGGATAGAACATAGTCCGGAATAACAGTCCGCTCATCGCTCACCAACGGCTCCTGATCCCCGGCGGAGTCCGAGGGAGCCTCTGGAGCGGCCTCTGCGGGCAAATACGCATCCAGCTGGGTTACCGCTTGCCTGGCCGATTGCTCTGCCCGCAGCTCGTCGTATAGGTTGTAGGATGCGAGGAAAAGGGCCGCCGCGATTAGCAGCAGCCCAACCGTAATCGACAGCAAACCCCTTTGTTTCCTGCCACTCTGTTCTTCATTTCTCATCTGTTGTACCTCTGCGGCGCACCAGGCCGATCACGACAAAGAGCAGTCCGGCGGCAATCAACACTGGAACCGGCCACCAGAGCTGGCCAGTCTGAGGCAGCGTCGGCTTTGTAGGTGTAGTAGGTTTGTCCGGCGTGGTAGGTGTTGTGGGAGTAGGTTCGTCAGGAATTTCCTCATTGTAGCTATTTGTCACCACAAAAGTGATACCCTCCCGTGTGACCTCCACGGTATAGCCCTCCAACTCTTTCTCCACAATGGTCCACGTATAGCGATCATTCAATCCCGTCCAGGTGTACCGCCAGTTGTTTGCCGCGTTCAGGGTTACGGTATCATATACCTTGCCGTCACGAAGAAGCTGAACAATTACCTCTTTGGGACGATCTTTTTCATGTCCATCATCGGCCCAGACCTTCAGAACCTTTCGGTCGATGGTATGGTCATCTGGGTTATCAGGGATTTGGGATGAATCGAACTTTGCATTGACGGCTACATCATAAACCCAAATGTTATTCTCTTTGTCCAATCCAGGCAGCATTACCATGAATGGCGTGGGATCATAGCGGAAGCCATTTTGTGTGTGTCGATACCCCAGTACAAAGTACAAACCCGCTTTCAGGCTCTTTCCGGCGGTAGGAAAGGAAACCAATCCCTTATCATTGGTCTTTCCACTGTCTGTGGGGGAAATATCATCCCGCAATACATAGCCCTCCAGGGTGGATGCCAGTGTCCGCCAGGCCTCGTCATCCTTGCCCCGGATATTGACATGGAACTGGGCGAAATCTTTTGTGGTGGTCAGCTCGCCGTATTCGTCTACTGTGGCAACCAGGAAAATTTCAAACTCTGCACCAATCAGGGGCGTGTTTCCATCTTGATAGGAAATGGTCAAACTTACATCCTGGTTCAAGTCAATACTTCCCGCCGCCAGAGCCTGCAAGGGCAGGAGGAGGAATACTGCCAGCACACTGAGCAGCGCAGCAGTCATGCGTCTAATCCTCTTCATCGGCTTCACCTCCGTGTTTCGTCTTGGGCCGCTTTGGCAGCAGAAGCAGTATCAGCAGTAACAATAGAATCGGGATCGCCACAATGGGCGCCACCAACAGCGGTTCAATCTGGACGGCGTCGGCTGTGACGCGGACGGTTTTGGCCTCCTCCACATTGTCGATGCGGTGTCCCCGGACCAAAAGCCGATGGGTATTGATACCGTAGGGGGTGCAGGTCACCAATGTGCAGTAATCCTGACCCTCCACGATTTGCAGCGCTCCGACTTCCTGAGGCTCCACGATGAGGATCTGATCCACTTCATAGGTCAGCACCTCGTCCAGAATGCGCAGCAGGAAGATATCCCCCTCTCGGAGTTTGTCCAGGTTGGTGAACAGCTTGGCGCTGGGCAGTCCCCGGTGGCCGGAGAGAACGCAATGGGTGCTTTCGCCGCCCACGGGCAGGCTGGACCAGTCCAGATGCCCCACGGCGATCTGCAGGACCGATTCCTCCGTACCATGATAGATGGGCAGAGAGCAATCAATGCTGGGGATTTCAATATAGCCCATGACGCCAAGACCGGACACATTCAAAAGCTGCTGGTATTCCTCCTTCTGTGCGTCGCTCAGAAGGTAGGCGTTGTCCCGTTCTGCCAAAGATGCATTGTAGGCCTTTGTGGCGGCCCAGATTTCGTCATATTGATCCTGGTTCAAATTTGCAACTTCTTCGGCATACGTGGCAATGGCGCGGGTTTGGTGGAAGGAGTTCCAGTAATCGCTGACGGAAGAATACAGCAGCAAGGACAGTCCCGCGAGAAGCACCAGGATCAGCAGCAGCGTTGTGAAATTTCCTTTTTTCTTCTTCATGCGGGGTTCTCCTTGCCGCTGTGGGCCGGGGAGGGAGTCCCTCCCCGGCGTTCACAGCGGGATGTCAGTGCGTTTCAGATATGTATCAGGGAATTAGCCCTTGGTGCTCATGCGCTTCTTGGTGACCAGCAGCACAGCCGCGCCGAGGACCAGAACAGAGCCGAGGACATAGAAGATGGTGGTGCCGATGCCGCCGGTGGAGGGAAGCTGTGCACCAGATTGGTTCTCAATGTTGGCAGAAACAACACCGGTGGAAATCACTCCGGTGAACTTATCACCGCCACTGAGGGATATCAGCGTGGGGTTATCGGAAGACACATCGTGAGTAGCCGTAATGGTGAACTCGATATCGGGAATTGTATTGTAGCCAGAGGGCGTGGTGGTCTCGACCAGCTTGTAGTCGCCATCATCCAGGCCACTCCAGGTAAAAGTGGTCATGTCCTCACCCTTAAGCTCGGACCCTACAGCTTCATATGCACCAGAAGCGTTCTTCTTATACAGGGTGAAGCCTGCGCCCTTCAGAGGGATGAATTCCGTGTTGCCGTCGCTGTCGGTGTCAGTTTTTTCAGTATCCTTGGACGCATCATAGGCGGGGTTCTTGGTAACCTTGTTGACGATGGTCTCGTAGGTGAATACGATGACAACATCATCGGGGGTCTCGCCGTTTTCGCCGGCCTGTTCGTCATTGGGGTTGTTGGTATAGGTCACATGGGAGGTGTTCTTGTTGCCAGCGGAGCCAACAGTAGCGTCGGTATCCAGCGTGGAGGTATACTCAACAGAAATGATGCTTCCGGCCTTGACAGAGGCAATGTCCTTCAGGTTGGCAAAGCGGACCTCAAAGGTGCAGCCGTCGGTCAGGCCTTCGGTCACAACCTCATAGCCAGTGGTAATCAGCGTTCCGTCAACATAGACTTTCACAGAATTCTTATTGAAGCGCAGGCCAGCGTCTTCCTTATCGTGGAAGGTCAGCTTGTAGCCGTGGGTGTAGTTGGCGTAATCCTGCGCAATGGTGGCGCTCAGCTTGAAGGGCACGGCATCGCCGATATCGTAGTCAGCGGAATCCTGCCAATCAGTGGTGGAGTTCGCCGCGCTGTCATTGGTGTCCTTAACCTTCTTATCGGAGGTTGTGGTTCCAACCTTGGGAGAGATAGTCGTGGGGCCGACAACCTGGACTACATACAGGGAGTAGGCTTCACCGTCATTGACAGGGCCGTTGTCCTTGATCAGATAGTAGCCGGTGGGTACGGTCAGCGGATTACCATTGGAAACCGTACCGAATTTTTCAGAATCCAGTTTCACATATTTCTGAATCTCCGTTAACTTTTCGGTGTCGCTCTTACCATTCACAGCGGCCAGAGCGTCCAGAGTGGTCTGATCGACAGCAGTTCCTTCGGTGCCGGTTCCGTTCTTGCCCCACTTGATGTTGGACAGAACACCCTCATGGAGGTCACCAGTGAAGATCTGGTATACATCATAGGTGCGGGTGCTTCCCTCGGGAGCCGAAATTGTAGTGTTTTCTGCCGCAAACGCGGTAGTAGCCAGAGCGAAAACCATAATTAGAGCCAGCAGGAGACTGGCGAGTTTTCTTGCGTGTTTCATTGTTTGACTTCCCTTCTTCTTTTTAAGTTTCTGCGTAGTAATGGGATCGTGCCGCGCATCAGGAGGATGTGGATTCCTCCTTTCTGCGTTTTGTATGGTAATACAACAGAAGGAACATCGCGCTTGCCGTTAACAAGACGCCTCCCTTGGTATACAGGGTGGTTCCGGCCCCGCCGGTGTGGGGCAGTTCAGGATAACAGACCTGATTGGTCACGGTAACGGCGGCTGCGGCGGTTCCGCTCTCGGGAATGGTTACCGCGGGGCCATTGGAATAGGTGACAAGGAAGTTTGCGCCGTTCACCGTGGCCAGCGTATTGTCTCCACGGATCGGCACGCCGTTATCATCCAACTCGTAGATGTAATACATTTTCCCAAGGGTCAGGTTTGTAAACTTCGCTGTCCCGCTCTCCGGCGTGACCGTGCTGTTCGCGTATGTGATGGTCACCGTTTGCAGCGGATTGCCGGTGGGATTTGCTTCGGCATAGATTCCGAAACGGTAGGCTCCGTCGATTTTTGCCAGATGATTGCCGCCCGCATCCAAAAATGCCTTGGCCACCGTGGCTTCGCCCTTGTGGTTGTAGGCCTGATAGGTGTAGTCCGCGCTTTGATACCAGACGGTCACACCATTCGGGAAGGTGGGACATTTCCCGTCCTCCTGCTGCTTTGCCACAGCGAAGTAGTGGGGCACGGCATCCAGCACATATCCTTCCGGGGCCACTGTCTCGGTCAGGCAGTAGACGGTGTTATACGACATGGTCTGCTCGCTTGTTTTTCCGAAGGTCAGGGTTCCGTCCTCGCCGGTGGTGCCGGTCAGGGAAAGGCCATTTTCTGTTGCGGTAAAACTACCGTCAGCATAGCTTACCTCCACCAATGTGAACTTCGCGCCGGAAAGAGTCTGGCTGGTATTGTACTGGTCCAGCTTTTTGACTGTTACACTGGGAGAAGTGTCCGCACCAGCGGTGCCGCCAGAAGAATAATGGAATTCTTTGACCTCAACGCTGCCGCCGCTTGGGGTGGTATAGCCTTTCCAATGGGCGTTGTTGGAAATGGAGATGGTCTGACCCGGCGCGGCGTTGACTGTGGTTTCATAGGTAACGGTCAGAGGCAGGTTGTCCGGCAGAACAATTTTCAGCGTCTGTCCTTCCACGGAGGCGGTCCAGTTCGATACCACCTCGCCTGTCTTGGTGTTCACCACCTGAATGGAAGCGGTGTCCAGAATCAGGGTATCGCTCAGATCGTCCACCAGGGTGATGGCATCCGACCCGCTGACCAGATCCTCGCCCAACTCATTCAGCGTGATCTTAAAGGGATACCGGCCGCCATTGGTTTCGGGGTTATAAGTGCCTTGCTTGGACAGCGTCTGTTTTCCGATTGTCACACCATTGCTGTCGTTGCCGATGGTCGTTCCCTCGGAATTTTGCAGGCTGACCACATTGTTGAACTCCTTGCTCACGCCGCCCAGAAGAACGTCAGGATCCGTTACCTTACAGACGATCTGTATCTCCACGGCATAATCGTCCCGGTATCCGCCTCCGGCTACCAGATTGACAATATCCCAGATCACCTGCTGACCGTTGGTGTAATAGTAGTTCGTCTGTTTTCCCGCGTTGTTGCTGGGCAGGGTCTTCGCGTGTTCCGTCCAACTGCCGCCTAGGGCGGCGATTTCCTCAGCTGTGAGCTGCACAAAGGTGGGTTTGGAATCCTGCAGAACTGCTTTATATTTATCTCCCAGCCACCATATACGGACATAGGTTACCTCCATCCCAACCGGGATCTGCTCGACCACACGGTACCGCCCGGACAGGCTGCCCTCATAGTTCACATGAATCTGCCAGGCCACATAGGTACCCGCTCCGTTCAGCGCATCTGTGCTGATGGCCTGTCTTGTGCCGGGCTTGATGTCCGTGGTGGAGTTGCCGGAACCGGGATAGGTAAAGACACGGCCCAGTTCCTTAAAGATATTTTCGCTGCCGTACAGGGTCTTGCTGGCCGTGTTGTGGTCCAGCCAGTTGGTGCCGTCGGAGGAGCTTTGCAGCTTATTGTTATAGGTAAAGGCGTCTCGTTTATTGGCGGGCCGTTTACTCGGATCGGTCTTGACAATCAGATAAAGGGAATCACCCTGCGTCAAGGAAATCTCTGTATTCAGGGTCAGCGTCAGAGAATAGGTGCCTTTCGCAACGGTATAGCTACTGCTTTCTAAGGCCTTCAGCAGGTTGCTGGCGATTAGCGAATCCAAATCCGCATAATCCGCGAGAGAGTTCGTTCCCAAATTGCCCGTATATACGCCCACAAAGGAGGTGTCCCGAATATAGTGAGCCGACCCGCCGACCGCATTCGTGACGTCCCTGATGGCAGTGCCCGAAGGCAGAACCTTTCCATCCACCTTGATGACCCAGTACAGTGCGCCATTGGCAAAGTCTCCGGTGGTCACCTGGGGTTCTTCGTAGTACCAGCTCTGCTTTTCCGCAGCAAAGCTGTTGCCGCCCGCCACAACGACGGAGGCTTCGGCGCCAATACCGGTTAGCACATACCGGAAGTTGCCGATTCCCACCTCACCGGTCAGTTCGAAGCGGTTGCTCACTACCACCTGCGTAATGCCGTCGATATTCGTGGGCTGCGCGTAGTAGGTCAAAAGGTAGGCTTGCGTTCCATCCAATCCAATCTGCTCAGGTGTGAAGCTGAAGGAGGTTTGCCCGTCAACTTTTACCCAGACGGTTTGATCGGGCGTGCGGCTGCTCAAATTGGCAATGGCTGCTGCATCGTCCATGCCGGAACCGGGTGCATTGCTGCTGATGGTATAGGCCTCCACCCGGACATAGCCCACAAACTCCATGTACTGGCTGCCCAGGCTGTCAGCCATGGACGCAGAGGACAGATCCCAGTCTCCCGCCTCATTGGCTGCCACCTGATACTTGTAGCTGCCGGCAGGCACAGTGAAGCTGCTGTCAGGGGAGGGGATTTGGTTAACGGAACTGTCGGTGGCGTCATACACGCTGCCGCTCATGGACACAGTGCTTTCCGTCTCCTGCTTCCCGCCCGCCAGCTTTCGGCTCCAGACCTTGCGGTTAATGGTCTTACTGGTGTTATAGCCTCTCAGCAATACGCCGCCATCTGTTCCGCGGTCATCGGTATAAATGCAGGCGCGATTGTTGATCTTGAAGTCTTTGTTTCCCGCCGCCACGAACACACCGGGCTCCACATTCACCGTGTAGGTCAGAGTCTTGCTCTCACCGGGAGCCAGGGAACCCACATAATAGGTGAAGCTATCGTTCTTCTTGCCGTCATTGTCCGTATCCGTGATGTTCAGTGTAGTTCCTGCCGTAATCTCCTTTAAGCCGCTGCTTCCGTTCTGGCCGTTGGAACCGCCCTGATAGAGGTGGAAAGAGGTTTCATCGTAGGACAGATTTTTGCGGATGGCAGCTAAGGTCCCATTCATATTTTGGACAGAACCGTCCAGCGCGTCCATGATTTTCACATTGTCCAGGACATGGCTGTTGTCCGCATTGGCCTTCACCCAAATGGTGTAGGTGATGGTGCCTCCACCGTTTTCGCCGGGGGTAAACGTCGAGGCCACTTTGGACATGGTTGCACCAGCACGGGGCGTAAAGGTGACGGTGTCGCTGTCCCGCTGGTAGGTCTTGGAGTAAACATTCGCCGTGTTCTGAAGATTTCCCTTTGCCGTGACGCCGGTGTATGCATCCTTCAGCTTAACCCGGTATGTCAGAGTCCTGGTTTCGTTGGCTGCCATATCGCCGATGTCCCAGACCAGCGTGCCGGGTTTCGTCGGGTTTTCACCTGCGGGATCCGGGATGGGTTGATCCTCCGTGGGTGCCGCACCGATGTAGACGCTTCCGGTGCCTCCGGTTTCCGTGGGGCCATCCGTATCATTGGTAGCGCTGGACCCGCCCGTCACGCCCACATATTCCTCGATGTGCTGGGTATCCGCAAAGGTATCCACCACCTTGACCTCCGGGCAGCCATCCGCGCCAGCCGTCACGGTCAGGGTGTAAGTCAGATAATCGCCGTCTGTCTCCTCCGAGATGGCCGAGACGGTTTTGCTCAGATCCACATTTCCGTACTTGGCGACAATGTCACCAGCAAAATCGATGTTGATCGTTGTCTTGCCAATGAAAATTTGAGCGGTTCTATCTTCGCCGACCTGCGACAGGTTAACTTCTGCTTCCACAAAAAAGTCGCCGCTGATGACGGTATTCGTCTCTGTCTTTTGCTTTGCCAGCCATGTAGTATCAAAGGCGAGAGTGACCGTATTGTTTGCCACCGTGATGGTGCCCACCTCGGCGCTGCCGCTGGTGATTTTGCCGTTGGCCGTAGCGTTGCGAAACAGCGCCGGAAGGGTATAGGTCATCTTCCCGCCCGCCGCCAGAAGGGTGTCGATGGGGACATTGCCATAGCTGATCTCCAGCTTGAAATCCGCGTCGCCGGGAATATCCGTCGCGCCTGATACATTGGTCCACGCTGCGTTTTCATCCGTGCGGTAATAGAGTGTTGCGCCTGTGGTATAGTTTTTTACGGAAACGGGATCGGTTGCCCCTGTTGTATCCGCATCCAGAGTCATCACCGAATAAGCGCGTGTTTTGGCGCCAGAAGCGTAGGCAGTGCCCATAACCGGCAGGCTGGGATCGATCTCCATGCCGGACATCTCTTCCTCCGGTTCGGTCGTTTCTTCCGTTTCTTCTGTCTCTTCTGTTTCTTCCGCAGTGCTGCATTCCTCCGTGTGGGTATGTTCCTCCATATCGCAGGTCAATTCCCAGGTGCCGTAGCACAGGGCGGTATGGGTGTGTTTTTCATCCTCGGGAAGCGTACAGGTCAGAGCCTCGGTATCCGCCGGTTCCTCCACCGTCTCAAAGCACGCATCCGTGTGCTGATGCTCCAAAACCTGGATTTTGCCGCAGATCAGATTGCCAGATTCCTCCAGGCAGCCAGCGGTGTGTTCGTGGAGAAGGATTTCCGCTTTTCCGCAGACCAGCACCGGTTCCGTTGCAACCTCGGCTGGTTCGGTGGACAGGTCACAAGTCAGCACCTTATTCCATGCATAGCAGTCATCGCTGTGCTGGTGCCCATCACTCTCCTCCAGGCTGCATATCAGAGTGCTGGTTTCCGTGTAGCAATCATCCGTATGCACATGCTCTGTACAAGTCAATTCGTCGCGCTCCACGGTGTAGCAATCATCCGTATGGGTATGTACTTCGGGCGCGTCTGCTTCCGGTACGGCATAGCAGCTTCCGGTGTGCTCATGGGTCTCGATCTCCGGCAGCGGGCACCAAAGGTTCCCATTTTCGTCATAGCATGCCGAATCATGCTGGTGAACGACAAAGTCTGCATACCCGCACGTCAGGTTTCCTTCGCTGTCATAGCAGGTATCGTCATGCTGATGGAGATTCAGGCTTTCGATGGTACACACCGGCTCGGTCCGGGTGGCAGAGGTTACTTGCGTGTAGCAAGCCTCCGAATGGGTGTGTTCAGGAATCTCACACGCTCCCTTTTCCATGGTAATGGCGGGAAGAATCAATGCGTAGACCGTGCAGAACACCACAACGCAGGCAAGACCGGTTACAACCCGGTACCAGCTTTTTTTCTTTTATGCGCCTTCATATATTTTTCTGCGCTCTGTAACGCACCGTGCTTCATATGCCAATCACCCACCTCTCTATTTAAGTATTCCGAAATCTGCTATCGGCCAGACCCGGAATACGATTTTTCCGACGATCTGTTCACCGGAGACGCAGCCCACCGTAGTGCTGCGGGAATCCACCGAGGTGGACCGGTGATCGCCCATGCAGAAGTATCGATTGTCCGGTACCTGGTAGGGCAAATCAATGTCACAATCCCCCAGGGATTTTTCTGTCAGATACGACTCATCCAACAGATTGCCGTCCACATACACATTTCCGTCAGCGTCAATATCCACCCACTGACCAGGACCGGCGATACAGCGTTTGACCAAAATCTTGTTGCCCATGTAAAAGGCTACCAGATCGCCCAGTTCACAATCCGACCCTTTGACAGAGAGCACAATATCTCCCTCATTCAGCGTTGGCGTCATGGAAGCCCCGTAGATCTGCAGCACCGGCGTCAGCACCGTTGCCGCCAGCACTGCCAGCGCAGCCACGACAATCAGCACATTCACCGTGCTGCGCAGCGTCTGGCGGTAGCGCCTGCGATAGCGAAGCCGCTCGCGCTCGGCGCGCACCTGCTCGATGGCAGGCACCTCCACCGGCTTTTTTTCCTTCACCCGCATACCAGAGCCCCTTACTTCTGAAGCGCCAGCCGCAGCGCCTCGTAGGATTGGAGCATCGTGTCGGTCTTCTCCTGAAGCTCTGCCCACTTCTGCTGTGTGCCTTCATCCGTCATGGCGCGGATGCGGTCTGCCTCCTGCTGCGCCTGCTGCACAATGGCGGTTGCCTTGCGCTGCGCGTCTGCCACGATCCGGTCGGCAAGCTGCTGCGACTGCTCGTTTGCTGCATGGACCTGTGCCAGATACTGATCTGCTGCCGCCTGCGCCGCCTCAAACACACCGTTCAGCGCCAGCGCCGCCTCTGCAATCGAGCCCGCGTTTTCCAGCTTCACGGTCCGGTCCGACAGCTGTTTGCGGATGGTTTCGTTTTCCTGTTCGAGCCGCTGCGTTTTCTGCTGCAGCTCATAAATAATGTCCAGCAAATCCTCACGTGTGAGACGCCGGAACTCCCGATCCGTCATACTTTGTTCTCCAAATCCTTCCAGATATTTGATTCCTCTGCGCGCTTTTGGAAACGTTTAATTCATTGGCTCCATGTATTGTCTTCTATTGTCAATCATAAACAATTTGACGCTCGAAATCAAGTACTTTCGTGTTAAAACATTCACATTTTACATGTAATTTGCCCACCTTTTCTGCATAATTCTTCCAGAAATATTATATATATATCCATAATAAAGCGATGCCCGCCTCCCGGGCAGCTGTCCTGCCTTGATAAGCGGAGCATCCTCTGTTTTACATCCAACCGGCGCACCGGTTTTGACGCGCTCTATTGCACCCGGTAGCCCGAAAGCACCAGCTCCGTCACCAGCTCCGTCACCCGCTCCCGGAACGCGCGCTCCGGCACGCAATAGCGCCGCGCCCCCGGAATTTTATGAAACGAGACAAGCCTTCGCTTCTCGTCCACCCACGCCTCAAACGTCTGCTCCTGCGTCTGCTCCATCTCTCACGACCCTTTCTCTACCGCACCGTCTCTGTTCGGCACGTGGTAAATATTGTCGTAGCAAATCATGCGATAAAGCTATTAACATGCAACGATTTTTCAAAGTATAAGAAACGAAATATCGTAGGTGGTGGTTGTGTGACAGATATTCTCTCGATGATTCGTCAAAACCGCGAGGCACGCGGCTGGACCGAATATCAGCTTGCCGAGCGCTCGGGGCTGCCGCAGTCGACCATTTCCTCGTGGTATAAAAAGGGCATGACGCCGTCTTTTTCGTCGCTGGAAAAGATCTGCGACGCCTTCGGTCTGACGCTCTCGCAGTTTTTTGCCGATGGACACGAGCGACTCGCGCTGACGGACGATCAGCGCCGCCTGCTGGAAATCTTGGCGCTTCTGACCGCCCCGCAAAAAGACGCGCTGCTTCTTTTGATGCAGACGATGTACTGAGGCGCGTATCCATCCGTATAACGCAAAGAAGGATACCGGTTATCCGGCACCCTTCTTTTTTTGCATCTCAAAGCCTCAGTGCAGGCTCGCGGCAAGAGGCCACACGGGCTCGGCAAGCACATAGCCCAGCGCCGCCGAGCAGACGTTCGCACAAATGGCGTAAAGCACTGCCCTCCGTTTGCTCCTTCCCCGGAGCGTTCTGGCGTAGACGCACGACTCGATCAGCGTTACAACCGCCTCCGCCGGGAAAAACAGCAGGAAATAGAACCAGCTTACGCCGCTTTGCAGCGCAAAAAACGAGAAGCATCCGTGCAGCAGCCCCTGCGTCAGGAAATTGACCAGCAGCACCGTCTTCCAGTTTTCCCGCAGGGAAAATCCGAACAGCAGCAACACCAGAAATTCAATCACGAGCGTCGGCAAAAACGTCGCCAGAAACTGCAGCGCATAGCCCTGATACACCGGCTGCGGCTCCACGGCTTTTGCCGCCCAGTCAACCGTCACGATGCTCTGCAGGGTGTCTCGCTGCAACACGTCGGACAAAAACACTTCGCCGGACTGCGTCACCATCAGAATCCGGTACGTCTGCGGCACGCCGACATAGCGGAACGTATGAAGCATCTCGCCGTTTTCGCCTGCCTGCCCGGTAAGGTCTCCCCAGATGGGCGCTCTGGTTGAGCCCTGCGAAATGCAGCCGTGCCATCCTGAAGGAATTGCCGCACGAAACGCCTGCAGCAGTGCCGGGTCCAGCCCCGTCTCATCCGTTTCATACGCGCCCGTGTAGGTTCCCTCGTCCAGAAGATCGAGATAGTATGCCTCCTGCGGCGCATGCACCACACGCACCGCCAGCTGCGGCTTGGGACCGGAATCGGCAAATACAACCGTCGTCAGAAGCACTGTCAATACCAGCAGCAACACCGCCGCGCGAAACCGTCTTTTCATGGAAGATGTTCCTTTCGTCTCAGGATTGTCTTATCTGCATCTTACCACACGCCCGCTGTTTTGAAAAGAGTCTAGCTTCCATATTGCTCCTGCAGATAAATGCCCGCGCGCGACTGGATATTCTGCGCCGCCTGTTCCGCGGAGATGCTGCCGGCAAAATAGCCTGCCGCCTCCTCGCAGAGAATATCTTCCAGCGCCCTGTCCTGCCCCGTGCGCACGGTAATGGTCTCCAGCAGCGCATAAAACTGCGCCGCATCCGATTCGCCGAGCAGCTCCACCTCGCCGTACCAGTCGGTGCGGTTTCCTGCCATAAAATCCTCCATTTCCGCGCGCAGCAGCGCGGAATTTGCCGGAATTCTGTTTTCCTGCTGATAAGAAAAGCAGAAAGCAAAAAACGCCTTTGCTCCATCGAGATCGCTGCACTGCGGTCCGAGTCCGAGAGACGTGAGAATATTATACGCGCTGCCGCTGCCGCTTTCTACCGGGAAGCCTGCATAGGTGTAGCCCTGCTCGCCCCATGTCTTCGCGTAATACTCTCCCCGCCCGGCAAGCCACGAAACGGAGCTGATCCAGCCAAGGTCGACGAGCGCTGTCTCCGGGCTGTCCGGCGTCGAGCCGTCGCCGCCCCAGCGCTTGCACCAGGTCAGATAGTCACAGAATTCCTGCGAGTCAAAGCGGCAGGTCGCCGTTTCCCGGTCCGTGAATGCGCCGATACAGAACAGCGCGCAGAGCCCGAACAGATTGCCCGGCGTATTCCAGGAGTCGACCGGCACCCAGCCCTCCGGCATCTGCGCGCGCGCCTGCTCCAAATCCTCCAGCGTCACGCCCGGCTCCGGCACGAAGCGTGCAGGCGCGATCAGCGTATCAATCCGGACCATCAGCGGCAGCTCATACACCGCGCTGTCCCTCTCCAAAAGCCGGTACAGCCCCGGCAGCAGATTCTCCTCCGTCAGAAAATCCACCGTCAGCGGCAGAAGATCGGCGCAGACCGCCTCTGCGCGAAGTGCCGGCGGATTGAACCCATTGATATCATAGAACGCAAACAGGTCTGGTCCCTGCCCCGCCATAATCTGCGTGCGCAGAACATCCAGAGACGCCGCATCAGTATCATATTCCGAATCGGAATACGTTTCATACTCGATCCGATACCGGTCCTGACCGGTGTTGAAATCCTGCACCATCTGCCCAAAGTCATACGAAACCGAGCCTCCGCCTGTCACAATGGCAAGCCGCAGCACGGTTTTCTCGGGCACGCTGCCGTCTTCCCAGCGCAGGAAGGTCAAGCCCTGACCGTTCGGCGTATACAAAAGATAGCCTTCCGGCAGCTCCTGAAGCTGCTCTGCCTCCAACCGAATGCCCAGCTCCCGCGCGGAAGCCGACACTTGCGTCTGCCCCGTCTGCATGTCCATCGTGCAAAGCCCCGTGTCATCGCAGAGCAGCACGCCGCCGTCCAGCGCCAGCCCGAGCCCCGTCGTTTCCCGACTGACCGCTTCTTCTCCCAGCGGCGCGAGCGTCTGCGCGTCAAACTGCCGCAGCTCCGAGTCGGCGCCGCCTAAGACGTTCCGCGTCAGAACAAGAAGCGTATCTCCTTGCCGCTGCATTGCGGCAAACAGCCAGCCATCGGCGTTGGGGTCAACCGTCTGGCGCGCAAGCTCTGCGCCCTGTTCGTCCAGCAAAATCAGCTGCGAACCGGCAAGCAGGCAGAAGCCGGTCTTCGTCCGGACCAGCTGGAAAAACCGCGCGCCCTGTTGGGCGTCCTTGATCGAAACCGGAACCGTCTGTTCCTGCGCGAAGCTTTCGTCGTAATGCGTCAGCATCAGGCGCCCCTCCGGCGCATCCTCCACCCGCATGAGCAAATCCTCTCCCATCGGGACAAAATACCGCGCCGGCACGCTGCCGCTGAGCAGCCACGCGCCGCCCGCTTCGTCTGCGCAGAGCGCATACAGATAGTCCGCGCCTTCTGCAAGCGTCAGCTGTTCGGTTTCGCCGCCCAGGTCCTGCTTCCAGAGTGCAGGTCCTTCCTCTGCCGGACCGCCCGCCAGAATGGTATCCCCCGCCGCTGTCAGCGCCGTCGCCAGCTGCAGGTCTCCCGGCAGCGGCAGACTTGCATATTCCAGATGTCTCGTCTGTCCGTTTTCCGTTTCCTGTGTGGTTTTCCCGTTGGCTTCCGGCGCAGCTTCCTCGTTGGAAGAAGCCGCCTGCTCCCCGCCCGGCACGCAAAGCGATGTCACCTGTTTTTCCCGCGCACAGCCGCAGAGCATGGAAAGCAGCAAAATCAAAGCGCCGAAGCGCTGTATGTTTCGTTTCAAGCCGTTATTTCCGGCAGCTGTCTGCCCGAACGCCGCCGCGCGCGCGGCACCCGGGGGTCTGGTTGTCTGTGTAACTTTGCTGCCGGAACCTCCTTTCTCGTTTGTACTATCGTGATAGTCTACGCTCAGACTATCACACTCGTCCAATCCTGTCAACCCCTCTTGACAATTTCAGACGATTATGATAGTCTGGTCTCAAACACATCGGAGGTAGCGCTATGAAGCTGTTCGACTCGGAATGGAAGGTCATGGAGGTTCTCTGGCAGCAAAACGACCAGACAGCGAAGGAGGTTTCGCTGCATCTGGCGCAAAGCGCCGGCTGGAACAAGAACACAACCTATACGGTGATCAAAAAATGCATCGACAAGGGCGCGATTGAACGCCGGGAGCCGAATTTTGTCTGCCACGCGCTGATTTCGAAGCAGCAGGCGCAGACGGAAGAGGCGCAGTCCCTGGTCGACAAGGTCTTCGGCGGCTCTGCCGAGCTCTTGTTTGCATCCCTGCTGTCGGACCGTTCGCTCAGCAAAGAGGAACTCGACCGGCTCAAGGCGCTGGTGGAGGCGCACGAGGGATGACCGGGCTGCAGGCTGCAATTGTAAGCGGCAGCGCGCTGATTGTGATCATCGCTTTGCTGCGCGCGGCACTGCGCCGCCATCTTCCCGCCCGGCTTTTTCCGGCGCTCTGGTGCGTGGCAGCGGTTCGCCTGCTGCTGCCGGTCTCGATTCCGACGCGCATCAGCATCTGGAACCTGTTTTCCACTTGCGCCTCGTCTCCGGGCGGCATGGTCTCCGAAACGCTGACCGCCTTTCCCGCGCTCGCGCAGACCACCGCGTCCGCCGTGTCCCCGGACCCTGCCGCGCAAGTGCCGGTCCTGCCGCTCATCTGGCTTTCCGGCGCGCTTTTGCTGGGGCTGTATTTCGCGCTCGGCTATGCGCATTCGATCAAAACGCTTCGCGCAGGCAGCCTTGCGCCCAGTCCGGTAGAAGCACTTCTGCTGGACCTGTTCGGCTTCGCCAATCGCCCCGCCATCCGCGCCTCTAAAAATCCCCGCGCGCCCGTCACCTTCGGCACGGTCCGTCCGGTCATTGTTCTGCCGGAGGATTCCGCCCTTGACCGCACGCAGCTTTCTCTGGTCCTTGCTCATGAGCTGGCGCACGTGCGCCGGAAGGACTGTCTGCGAAAGCTGCTGCTCACCGTCTGCCTGTGCGTGTATTTCTGGAACCCGCTGGTGTGGGGGATGGTGGTGCTTGCCAACCGCGACATGGAGCTTGCGTGCGATGAAAAGGTACTGTCCGTGCTGGGGTCCGGCTTCAAAAAGCAATACGCCCTGACGCTTCTTTCCGTGGCGCAGCGGCAGCAGCGGTCTTCCTGCCTCTGCAGCGCCTTTGCAAAGCGCCCGCTGGAGGCGCGGATTGTCTCCATTCTGAACTTCCGGCGCATGCCGGTCTGGACCGGCATGCTTGCTGCTGCGGCGTTTCTTCTTTCCGCATGCGTCCTTGCCACGCAAGCAGCGCCTTCCGCCGCAAGTGCCGCGCCGGAGCCGGTCGAAGCCGTCCCTGCCGGAAACGGCGGAACCGGAAAAAACCGCGCCGGACCTGCCGCAGGAAATCCCCGTTGAAGCCCTGGCAGAAGAACTGCCCGAACAGCCGCCTGCTGATGCCACAACGGAAGAAGCGCCCGCCTACATCTTCCCGCTGGAAGACGCAGACGCGGCAGTCACAGATCCCTACGGCTGGCGCGAGCATCCGCTGTTTCAGAACGGAAAAACCTATTTTCACAGCGGCGTCGACCTGGAAGCCGCAGCGGGCAGCCATATTCTTGCCGTGGCAGACGGCACGGTGGTCGAAAGCGGCTACAACGAGGCTTACGGCTACATGGTGATCCTGGAACACGCCGGCGGCGTGCAGACGTTCTATGCGCACATGACAGACTATCTGGTTTTGACCGGCGACACCGTCCAACAGGGGCAGATCATCGGCACCGTCGGCTCGACCGGCTGGTCGACCGGTCCGCACCTGCACCTCGGCGTTATGATTGACGGCGAAAGCGTCGACCCGCTTGCCGCGCTGCAGAGCGAAGCCTGATTCGATACAGAAAAGCATCCGGATACGAACCGTACCCGGATGCTTTTTTTCATGTTTGATTCAGCCCTCTGCCGCTTCCTCCGGCAGGTCAACGAGTATCGCCTCATGATGGACCGCGGGAAGGATTTTCTGCATCAGGTCCTGCGTTGCAATTGCGAGCGTCGAGGAGTTGATGCACGGATGGCAGCCGAAGCGCGCGTCTTCCAGAACGGGCTTGTCAATGACCAGCTGCACCTCGTTTTCCCGGTCGTTCATCAGCCCCAGCACGCTCACAGAGCCGGGCGTGATGTTCAGAAGCCGCAGCATATCCTCCGGCGAGGCAAACGACAACCGCGCCACGCCGAGCTGTTTGGAAAGGTCCTTCGTCTTGAAGACCTTTTCGCCCGGCATCATCAGAAGATAGAAGCTCGTCTTCTGCCGGTTGCAGAGAAACAGATTCTTGCAGATTTTCTCTCCCAGCACCTGCTCCACCGCTTCGCAGGCTTCAATTGTGTCCGCGAAGTCGTGGTCGACTCTGTCATACGCAACGCCGAGCGAATCGAGCAGCGCATAGCACGCGATTTCTTTTTCCAGCCGGTCGGACACGTCCTCCGGTCTGCCGTGATATAACGTATTTTTCATGATTACCCCACCCGGATATAAAGATTGGAAACAGCAATCGCCTGTTCATATGGATTGCAGCAGGCGTTGATCGTCTCGCAGACTCCCGCTGCGTCCAGCACGTAATAAGACCCGCCTGCAATATAGCTTGCCTGCCCCGGAAGCGTCCGGGTCTGTATTTCGCCCCGGCTGCACAGAAGCGCGCTCTCGCACAGCCAGATCAGCTCTCTTGCCGTCAGGCTTGTCTTCGACGCATCGGATACCAGCTTCAAAGCCGCCGGCAGATGAACAAGGCCTTTAAAGCTCGTCCACTGTTTGATGGCTGCCGACAAGAACGCCCGCTGCGTCTCCACGCGCCCCAGATCCTGCATTGCGTAGCCCGAGCGGAAGCGCACCACCTGCATTGCCTGCTCGCCGCTCAGGTGCTGCTCGCCCGCGGAAAGGTCGATGGTAAGATTCTGGCTGGGATCTGAATAATGCATGTCCACGGGGACGTTGAACGTCACGCCGCCCATGGTGTCGACCAGCTGCTCAAAGACCGAAAGGTCCACCAGCACATAGCCGTCCGGTCGGAAGCCGATGATTTCCTCGACGCGCATCAGCAGCTGCTCCATACCCGCTTCCCCGCCGGACGCCCAGCCGTAGGCAGAGTTGATCTTCGGCACGGAATACTCGCAGTAAATCAGCGTGTCACGCGGAATGGAGACAAGGCTCATGTTCCCCGTCGCGCGGTTGACGGAAAAGAGCATCATCGTGTCCGTCCGGTAGCCGTCGCCGTCCGTGCCCGCGATGAGGATGTTATAGACGCCCGCGCGGTGACTTGCCGGAACCTCCGTCTCGATTTCTGTCTCCTCGCCAGTCTCCTCGTCCACCTCCGTGGCCGGAACATAGACCGTCGGCTTTTTGACGGTCTCCTCCTCCGGCAGCGGCTCCCGGGACGGCTTGGACATCACCATGATGGACAGGATCCGGCTGAACCTGGTGGCGGAAACCACAAAAACCGGCT
>ERZ773192.1983-NODE-1983-length-18489-cov-11.564934_pt1 | contig 18489 bp, 13 predicted proteins | sample MGYA00581010_ERZ773192 | MGnify/ENA primary metagenome ERZ773192 (study PRJEB29015, sample SAMEA2737741) | human gut metagenome | biome: human gut; feature: human-associated habitat; material: faeces | place: China | collected 2012 ...
AGTAAAGACTTCCATGACGGTTATCGCAACTTTGGCACAAGCCAGCTAATACAGCCCCCCTTGAGCGACAAATAGAACTTCAGTTGCAGACTTGCCGATATAAGCGCAGGTCTGCATTGCTCGCCCTCACCCGACTAGCTGGCGATAATCGCATTCCATCTCATCAATAAAATCATTACCGATTGTAGGAAAACCATAGGTTAAGAGTTCTCTCCCTTGAATTTTAAATAAAATATAGAGATAGCTATCCTTTCTGTGAGCAACGTGAACAGGCAAAAAAGGCCTGTTTTTGACGATAGCTTCGTTTAGTTTGCTGGTGCTGATGACATTATATTGATCCCCTGTGATATCAATAACGTAATCACCTACTTCCAGCCAGTAGTGAGTAATCGCGCCATTTTTACCAGTGGCTCCTGAAACACCTTTCAATTCCAGATCAGGCCATAATTTCAGAAAGTGGAAGGAAAGTAGCATTGAGCAAAGTTTGCAGCTCATGACAGGAAAGCCATGAGGGATGAGGTATGTTGTTGAGGGATCGCATTTTTCGAGTAGTTCTCGAAATCTATTCGCCTCTTCACGTGCAGCCTGAATGGTAAACAAAATTCCCCCAAGTCTATTATATGAGTGTTTAGACATACCCTGCGACAAGGCTTGTTTATCAGGTCTTGGAGATCGCAGACATAACGTAATCTCCCCATGCCTGCATCATAGGCCTTCGTTCATTTAACAAATCTGTACGATGGTAGGCAGCTTCAGATTTGTTCCTGATAGTGTGAGCCAGTGCACGTTCAGCCAAATCATGTGGGTAATGCTGTTCGCTACACCAGTCACGAAAACTGGAGCGAAATCCATGTGCGACCGCAAATCGTCCCTGGGTATCGCTGATAGCCTTTGTTTTGCGTAAAAATGATGTCAAAACCATATCAGAGAGAACGGTTTGTTTTCTGGGGGAAGGGAATACCAGCGTTTCATGTAATCCTCTCATCTGTTCAAGCAACTCAAGCGCCTGAGTTGACAGTGGTACTCTGTGCCGGACACCGCCTTTCATTCGACCTGGTGGGATGGTCCAGATCTGGCGTTTAAAATCAATTTCGCACCATTCCATCGCACGAGCTTCACCCGAACGACATGCTGTCAGTATGACAAATAATAGTAGTCCTCGGGTAACGTTGTAACGATCTTCAGTGTAAACGCGGCTTGCGATGTATAACGGTATGACTTTCCAGGGCATAGCAGGCTGATGTTCAGTACGTATACTGGCGCTGACCTGCTGGGGAAGGAGGTGGTCGACTACATCAACAGGATTGGCTGAGCAGAACCCATGAGCCCAGGCCCACTGCATTACTTTATGAATACGTTGTTTTACCCGTCCAGCGGTTTCGGGGATAGTCATCCACGAAGGACGCAAAACATCCGCAACATTGGCAGGTGTAATCGCATCAAGAGGAACGGTCCCCATAGCTGGAAACACATGCTGTTCGAGTGTAGATATCCACTGCCGGGCATGCTTTTTGTTACGCCATCCTGGCAGCAACTCAGTATGAACTTTTCGTGCAGCCTCTTCAAAAGTCGGAATTACGATTTTGGTCGTCTCCGCTTTTTTGAGTTCAAGAGGGTCATCTCCAGCCGATAATTGTTCTCGCATGGTTTGCGCGAGTTTAGCCGCTTCGGCAATACCGATTTCAGGGTAAGAGCCAAGACCGGCATTACGTCGTTTCTGAGTGACAGGGCTGACGTAGCGTAGCACCCACTTTCCGCGTCCTTTAGTGGAAGAGGGATGTAGTGTAAGGCCAGTGACACCACCATGCGAAATCGGTTTGTCATTGGGTTTGATATGACGGGCTTTGGTATCCGTGAGTAAGGCCATAAGTGGTGGCTTCCTTTAAATCTGAGTATGTCTTCAGTATGCCATCTGGTATGCCATTAATTGAAGCTTTCTTTGGATGGGACTAACATACATCGGACGGTGAATGGTGTGATTTACTGTATATGTGCGGGTTTTATTGATGGGAACGTACAAAATCGGATTTATATCAAGCGGACGTCCGTTCCGCCACTATTCACTCATGAAAATGAGTTCAGAGAGCCGCAAGATTTTTAATTTTGCGGTTTTTTTGTATTTGAATTCCACCATTTCTCTGTTCAATGATTTTACTCTGGCGTAGGTGCGTGATTCTCGCTTGTTGTCTCATTCATTAAAATTCAATAATGATATCGAACCATTCAGCTTAAATATATTTCTAGAGAATAAATTTATATTGATTAAATGAATGTATATTTCAAATTGATTTTGTTTGTTATTATTTAAGTGAGGTATATAATTAGAGTCCGTTATCAATGCTAAATATTCTAATCATTATGACAGGCGAGGGAGTGTCCAATTATGAATTCAAAAAAGCTTTGTTGCATATGTGTGTTATTCTCGCTGCTTGCAGGATGTGCCTCTGAATCTTCTATTGATGAAAAGAAGAAAAAAGCTCAAGTCACACAAAGTAATATTAATAAAAACACTCCCCAGCAACTGACAGACAAAGATTTATTCGGTAATGAAACCACTCTGGCCGTATCCGAAGAGGATATTCAAGCTGCGCTTGATGGAGATGAGTTCCGCGTTCCCCTTAATTCTCCTGTAATACTTGTTCAATCCGGCAACCGCGCACCGGAAACCATTATGCAGGAGGAGATGCGAAAATATTATACTGTTTCCACATTCTCTGGTATCCCGGACAGGCAAAAGCCTCTGACTTGTAACAAAAACAAAGATAAAAATGAGAACGAGGATGTTGCCAGTGCTGAGAATATGAACTGGATGCAGGCACTGCGTTTTGTGGCTGCAAAAGGACATCAGAAAGCGATTATTGTTTACCAGGATATGTTGCAGACAGGAAAATATGACTCTGCGCTGAAATCAACAGTATGGTCCGACTATAAAAATGACAAACTCACTGACGCTATCTCCCTGCGCTACCTGGTACGTTTCACGCTGGTGGATGTGGCAACAGGTGAGTGGGCTACCTGGTCGCCGGTGAATTATGAATATAAAGTGCTTCCACCATTGCCCGACAAGAATGAAGCCAGTACGACTGATATGACAGAGCAGCAAATCATGCAACTTAAGCAAAAGACCTATAAAGCGATGGTAAAAGATTTGGTTAACCGCTATCAATAATAAATTATATCTGCCGCCAGGAATTTCTGGCGGCAATAATACAAAATTCTTTGCATAAGAAATTTTTCTTGACAAAGACAGTGCAAGAAAGGACATGGAATCCGGAGTTAAAAACTGTTTGTTTTAGAATATTTAATTATTTAACTGCTGAATCTTCCTTGCGAGAAATATATCCATTATTACATTTCATGCCATTTTTAATATAGATTGCTCCTGGGAAAATTCCCGTATTATTACCGCAGGGGTGATAATTAGTATTGACATATCCTGTGACAAAAGGAGCTATTAAAGGTGCTATTACGATAGCTATTAGTAAAAATATAAGAGTTAGCTGTATTGTTATGTCTGTGGCGAAATTGACTACCTTCGTTTTTTTGATTAAGAATGATTTTATTATCGTAAGTAAAATTACATGAATATTTAAAAAGGAAAACGACATGAAACCGAAGCACAGAATCAATATTCTCCAATCATAAAATATTTCCGTGGAGCATTTTATTATTGAATATAGAGGTTTAACTCCGGTAAAAAACAAAGAAGCATTGAATGCAGGGAAAAATAATATGGCCATAAAAAACATCGAAAGAAACTCTTTTAATTTAACATGTAAACGCATGGTTAATCCTCATATCACGGGTGGAGTGTTAAGAACATACATAAATGGAGTCATGTTTTCCCTTTTCCATTTATCAAGTTCCTGTTGCCGTTTTAGTCCATCTCTAATTGCATATTTTAATTTTTCTGATAAATGGCATTGAGCATCGATTTCATTTAAAACAACTGTACACACTATCCCTGTCAGTAAAATTGCTCCTCCGACAAGAATTACTGGAAAGCCAAAGCTAACACAGGCAAAAGAAGCCAGACTTCCAATAGCGGTTGCAACACCACCGGCTATAACTGCTTTGGCCACATCCATTGAAAAATCGCCAAGAAAATTAACCAGATCTCGCTCTGAACTCATAATAAATTCTATGGTTCTCCAGGCTACTGAAAACCAGATACAGAACTTAACTCCTTTTATTGATTCAGATAAAGCTCCTCGCCAGCCAATAGCGAGTTCCAGAACTTGAGGCGCTCGTGAAGAGAAAATATATTTACCGAGCTTTTCTAAAAGCCAGGGGCTGGATGTTGTGATTTTTATATATTTCTCTCCAAGTATTTCAAAGTAACTTGCTTTTGTATACTTTAAGGCATTAAGGTTAAATATAATTTTCCCATTGTCATCAAACTCAGTCATTAATTTACCCGCGTTAACTAACCAGGCGAGTGTATCTTTTATACCTGAAGGATGTGTAGTGATAAAATGAATGTAATCAAATGATGTTATTGGGCTGAGTATTTTTTTTTGCAACATCAAGTGTCAAGAGAATAACATGATGAGTGTTCTGATGCCTTAACTCATCAATGAGTGGGACGTCGTTAAGATAAGGGTGCTGAGGTACTAGCTGGTTTATCGGCTGAGCCCCCCGAAGAATGTCACCCACATAATCAGCCCACTGTGCATTCTGTGTGTTGTTGTTATTCCTTAAACCAGCCATTTTATCTCTCCGCAATAGTAATTTATTATGTTATTACAGTAAGTTACTGTACACGATCCTGCCATTTACTCATTGCATTCGTACCGGCTAACGTATGCTCCCAGGAAATATCTTCATAAATAAAGGCAATTCTCTCCTGTGGTTCCAGTTCTTTTTCCAGGACAGCATGCGGTGTGACAAAATCAATACTTGATATTCGGGCTTTTGACAGATTTATTTTATAATAAGGCTGGTAAATACCCGCTTTACTGGTTCGGTAGAGTATAAATTCACATATTGCCATTTTTTCATTGTCACTAAGTGCTTTTGCCAGCAATGGTGAGGATTTATCAACCGGTTTGGTGATAATTAATTCATGATGATTGACATTTTGACTTCTTGAGATGGAATGCATTAACGCATAAACCATGATCTGATCTTTATGTTCTGGCTGCGCTTTGTTTCCGACAGAATCAAGCGTTGAGCAACCTGCTGAAATTAGCCCTTGTGTCTCTCCACTCAAAGATAAATAACTTATATTTGCCATGATAATCTCCTTTAATTAAATAATTATTTTTCGGCCGTGGTACCGGTTGCCGCCTCTGGCATGACGTTATTCTTCAGCAGCAGCCAGCGGCTTAACACGCCTTCGAGTCGCTCATTAATTTGTTTTTCCAGCGCATCTGTATTCTGCTTCTGCGCACGGGCATCATGGTACTGCGTCAACAGAGACTCAACGGGTGTTTCCTGCCCCAGTCCCCGCTCCGCCTGCCAGATGACATTTTTGATATAGGAAAGGGTTAGTCCCTCTTTCTCGCGCTGCATCACTAGATCTGCAAAAGCATGTAAGTCCTGGCGGGTCTGCAACCAGCCACGCAACTGCGGGCTACTCTGTGCGCGGGTTTTGAGTGCCTCATTCCATTGTGTCGAGGCCTGTTGCTGTTGCAGGCTTTCCGGCCAGCGACTGTCGGCAACACGCATCATCTGCATCCCGGTTTCCAGCGGCTGTACCGGGGAGGTATCAAGAAGTTGTTGCAGCCTGCGCTCATAGTTTTCGAGTTCAGGTGAGGCCATCCACACCGTTGCTGCGCCCTGAGCGGTGTCGTTAACCTGTAACAGTTGCTGCTGCACCGGATAGACCTGCCACCACCACAATGCTGAGGCGACAGCCACTGAACAGGCGATCCCTGCGATAAACCCTCTTACCGTACTGCCTTGCTTTATCACACTGGCCTGTGGGGGATTCTCTGTCAGACTGCGCACTTCCACTTTCATCTCAGGCAGGCCGGGCAGGGGAGGCACTACCGCTTCTGGTGTGGAAGATGCCTGTGTTTCCGGGGCATAAATCAGCGTTCTGACCGTGGTCTGTGCGGCGTTCTCAGTGTTACTCTTCAGCTGGGGGTCAAGCCGTTTACGCGTGTTCTGCATAAAATAGAGCAGATTCTCCACGCGCGGAACGCGCTTCAGTTCCACCTGCTGGAGCTTATCGCAGATAAGCTGCAATGCCCGCTCTGTGCGGTAGATCAGTGGTAGGTCGGATTCCGCAAAGGAGATTTGCTGACGCAGAATATTGCCGGTTCGGGAGTTAAACCAGTCCAGCATTTCAGTACGCGCCGGGCCGCCCTGCGGCCAGAACTTATCCCAGTCGTGGCTTACCATTGCCGCCAGCAGTTCCGCACCTTCGCAGAATCCCGCCAGTCCCTGTGTCCGTGTCCGGGCAAGCGTATAGTAGGTGGCGGTGTGTAAATCCACACCGTTGGCTTTAAAAATCGCCAGCGCCAGCGACTCCACCAGTTTCCAGTTCAGCTCAGGCTGTGACGGGTGGCTGGCTTTGTTTATTTCCTCGCGGATGGCGCTGAATTCCGGCAGCCCGCGCGGGTCACTGCCGGTAACGATAGTTTGTGTCAGTACGTTACTATTCATCCCTGCCTCCTCAGTACAGTGTGTCTGACAGACCAAACTGGCTGAACAACCCACCGCTGAACGGGTTATCTTCCGTGTCGGTATGCACACGGTAGGTCATCGCGCCACCGTCCACGCTAAAGCGCACGGTAAAGTTGCCATCCTGTACTCCGGTCAGTTGTCCGGCCCCGAACAGGCGGAACTGCGCCCACGGCCCGCTGAAGCTGATACTGCGCGGCGCGTTGCCGCTGGTGCCGATGAGCGTCAGCTTACTTTCGTTGCCTTCGCGCATGTTGTTAGGCCAGACCAGATGGGCGGTATAGTTACGGCCCTGGCTGTAATCGACTAACTGACCGTCAAGGTTCAGTACACTGCGGCGTTTATTGCCTGAAAGCGATACCGTTTCCACGGCAAAGGATGTTCCCAGACCGTTCTGTTTGCTGAAGAAGATGTCACGGATTTTCTGCGCAGTTTCCAGTTGCGCAATAATATCTTCGCGAATAATGACGTTGTTATCGCCATCCTCCAGACTCAGGTCATTATCGATAAACAGCTTCAGGTTCTGCTGGTAGAAGGTATCCAGTATGCCATCCGGTTTAAAGAAGCGTTCGAAGGCATCCAGTGAGGCATCCTGTGCAGAACGCGGATTAAACGGATAGTTATTTGCCAGTTGCTCGTTAAACGGTTTCACCACGCTGTCGCGCCAGTCCACTTCCATATAATGAACAGCCTCCACCATCACCACATGCCAGGCCTGGTCAGTCAGTCTGCCAACCCAGCGGTTGAGCGGAGCAGGCAGCGTTTTTGCCATCTGGCGGGTGGCGAATATCGGATCGCTGCTGTTCTGATCAAGCCGTAACTGCACGGCTTTCAGCGCCGATTTCCCTGGTACAGGCGCGTTCTGGATTGCCAGCAGGTAGCGGTGCAACTCGGTGAGTTGCTGATACACGGCCTGCATCGTGCTTTCTTTGTCTTTCTGTACTGCCAGGGTACTGTTTTCCGGGGCGAATTCATGCCCGAGGCGGGTGAGTAACTGGTAATCCGGCTCTGCCAGGGCTTCCTCCCGTTCTTTGGCAGAGAGTTTTTCAGAAAAGACGCCTGGCTGTGTGTTGTCACGCAGGACGGTCAGCGCCCGCTGCAAAGGCTGGTCGCCGCTGATAACCTGCTCCAGCGCCCCGGTCAGTTGTCCGATGGACTCAAAATTGCGGATATTCAGATTGTCCATCCCGGCCCGCCAGGTGGCGGTGTAGTCGCTGATATACTGCTCGGTCAACTGGCGCTGGATTTCCGCGCGGTCGGCGTCACTGTATTTCACGCTGCGGGTAAGGTTAAGTACCCAGGAATCCATCGCCGTCAGTTCAACCAGTTCATCGCGCTGTTTTACAAAATAGCTTTGCAGGCCGTAACGGGTAAGAAACTGTGGAACAACCAGTTTGTTGTCATCGGCAGATGTAAACACCTGGTCAAAGGTTGGCCCTACCTGGTCACGCAGATTGAGGTCGGCAGGAAGAACGCCCAGCGCCCGCGTTTTCAGGCTCTGGTAAACCCGCTGGTAGACAGGCAGTTTGCTCAGTTCTTTCTGTGCTGATACCACGGGCTTGTCATATGGCGTCCAGCGGCTGATGGCGTCACCGTCGCCCGCCTGACGCTCTGCATGCCAGTCAGTATGAGCCAGCGCGTAGTCAAGATGGGACATCAGTTGTGCCTGGATATCGCGCTGGCCGTGGAATTTTTCGCTCCAGCGTTTTGCCATATACTGCTTCACCACCTCATTGTTACGTCCGCTTTTGTCCTCCAGCATTCGCATTACGCGCAGCACCGCGAGTTTTTCTTCACTCTCCGGCGGCGCGGCGTTCATCGCTTTGACCAGCCCGTTAAACAGCGAGGGCAGGTAACGTTGCTCCAGCAGTTGCAGATAGGTCTGTTCCACATAAGGCCCGATACGTCGTCCCTGGTACAGTCCCATATCGGCCAGACGGCTGCGGTCGCCCCAGTCGCCATAGGCCAGTGTGGCATCGCGTACCGGGTTCAGAAGCGGCAGTTGCAGGTTGCCAAAGTCATCTTCCCCCTGCGGAGGCGGCACGTCCATAAAGGCTTTGGCCTGCTTAAGCACGGTGATGCCGGACTGATAGTTACCGTTGTAATAGTGATGCCAGCCGGTGATGAGCAGAAGTGCTGCCACGCCGCCTGTGGCAGAGAAAACTGTCAGGCGGCGACGGGAACGTATCAGCCAGGCGCGGCTCTCTGTTGCCAGATTAGGCTCTGCGAGTAATGCCTGCGGGAACAGGCTGCGGGTGAAATAAGGCGCGGTGTCCACCAGGGGCCAGGACGCCAGTGGGTTATTGCCCAGCCGGTACTGGCGGGCGGCAGACTGGGTGAATATATCATCCATCTGCCCACGCTGAAGCGAAGAGGTGAGATAGACACCACGCAGCATCACGTTCATATTTTCGCCATCAAGCAGACCCTCAAGCAGTGACACCAGCGGTTCACGGCTTCCCTGCATCTGGCGGGAAAAACTGAATAAAGACGTGCGGGTGTGAGTCTGAGCGACCATCAGATCCGGCAACGCCAGATTCATTCGATCCACCCATGTCTGCCAGAAAGCATTCAACTCTGTTCGCCAGTCATCATTTTCATGGGCGCGGCGGGTGAACGTGACGCCCAGAATCGCATCGCGATCCTGTCTGTTCAGTGACTGGAACAGGGCGGCAAAACCCTGCAATAAATCAAGCCGGGTGAGTACCACGTAAACCGGTAACTGGCAGTGAAGATGCTGGCGTATATCCTGCAAGCGGCTGCGCAGCGTCTGTAACAGATGCTCGCGGCGGCGTTTGTCTGCGGTAAGCAGATCGGGTAAATCGAGTGTCAGAATAATCCCGTTCAGCGGCTGGCGCGCGCGCTTTTCTTTCAGCCAGCCGAGGGCATGTTCCCACAGACGGCGATGCAGGATATCCGCATCAGCGGGAGCGCAGAGTGTGCCGTCGATATCAAAGATCACCGCCTGTTTACCGACATGGGGCGTAAGGTACAGGCGTTGTTCTGCGCCGCGCGCGCCCTCCGGGGCATAAATAATGTCGGACGGAAACCCCTCGCGCAGCAGTGTCGTTTTGCCACTGCCCGCCGGGCCGATGACCATATACCACGGCAACTGCCACAGGAAACGGCGGTTGTCGAGATAGCGTTGCAGGCGCAGCAGCCAGCGGTCAAGATAACGCTGCTGGGCGTTCAGTTCCACGCTGAGCGGATCAACGGCTTCCTCGCGCTGTTGCTTTTGCATTTTTTCAAGCTGTTGCAGGCGCTTCATCACCCGGACGGTAAGCCACATCAGGGCAATAATCCCCCACGCCGCCGTTGCCAGCCAGCGGTTCGCCAGTGGTTTGAGCCACTGTTCTTCATACAGCGTCCACGTCGGGCCTTTCCACCAGATCCACACCAGCAGAAAAATCCACGCCAGTATCAGCAGCCAGAAAGCAGAGACTTTAAACCGGGGCATCGCCGGTCGCAGGGCTGATTTGAGTCCGCTGAGTAGTCGGGGTGTTGGTAATCTGAACACAAAAACTCCTGTTCTCTTTTATTGTTCTGCCGTGAATTTTTGTTCTAGCTGCTCAAGCAGGGACGGCTCCCAGTCTGCCACCATCATCTGCAATCCCATCCTGAACAACATCCGGTACTGCTGCTGCGCAAGCTGTACCAGCCCCGCCTCTTCCGTCAACTGTGCGGCAAGGTACTGGCGGTGAAACTGATCGCGGGGATCGCCTTCGGGTAGCATGTCCAGATATCGCAGCGCCGCCTCCAGACCCTGCTCAGCAAAACAGGCTCTGGCTGCCTTCGATTCCTCACCGATTTGCGCAACCGGTGCAACTTTGGCGTCGGGCGAAGCTGCCAGCCATTGTTTCGTCTGCTCACTGATAAACGGTGTGTGGTCATTAAACAGCAGCCCGGTAAGCTGGGGCAGACGCTCAAGGAAGCGGATGACCTCATCGCGGATGGCGTCTGCCACCTGTTTGTAACCCAGACGCAGCGCCGTCTGTGCAGAAAGGCAGTGACCATCCAGCCAGTAAGGAGCCAGCAGTACGCTTTTCTCCACCTGCTGCCACAGCGCCATATCGGCACTACCGAGCTGAGCATGGTAATCTGCCACCATATCGGCGGAGACCGCAGCCAGTGGAGTACGGCCATCGCTTTCCGCCTGGGGCGTACTGGTGATGTTCTGCCAAAGCGCATGGCGGCGCAGACGGTAGCCCTGCGGTGAATCCGGCTGGCGTTCACATAAAATGGCCGCCACTTTTAACAGCGTGTCGCGCCAGGCTTTGTCGTCGTGACTGTCGATGACGATTTGGGGAGCCGGAGCACTGGGTTGCGTCACGCCGCTTTCAGACGTGGCGGTGGTCTGTGGTGAACTACCGGAGGCCGCCGAAGTGGGGACAGGAGCCGGTGCCGCACGATTAAACGCACGCTGGTACAGGGCAAAAAGATCATCAGTAGCCTGTGCCAGTTCCGGGGCGTTATGTGACTGCCAGCATTGCGCCAGTTTTGCCAGTTCCCCTGACAGCGCATCGCGCTGCTCTGTGGCGGCGTTCTGTGAAAAACCTTCAATACCTGTTTCAAAGCGTTTAATGACCTGGCTGGCAAAGCGTTTTTTATGCGCCATATTCTGCGGCGCAGCCACCGCCCAGTAATGCTCCACATACAGCGCCAGCAGGCGCAATGCGAGATGAGGATCACCGGCGTGTTGCAGGGTTCTCAGCAGATGCGCCAGCAGACGAAAATCCTTACTCTCCGAAGCCAGAATGACCAGCCCCCGGCGCTGGAGTTCCGGGATATCCAGTTGACTGTGGGCCAGCGATCCCAGCTTGACGATTTCGCCGTCGATATACTCCCAGTTCGGGTTGTCATCTTTCAGCGCCGATGCCAGTTTCTCTTCCGGCAGGTTTTCCAGCAGGTGCGATATCCAGACATTCGGATCGCGTAAGTCCATTGCCATATTTTTATTCTCCCGCCCAGTGGCAGGCATCGCGCAGGGGAGCAATCGCCCTTGCCAGCCCGTCAATGTTAAAGGTCAGCTTTCCGGCGGCATTGTCTGCGCCGGTATCCACCGTCAGCGTTTTTGCGCCGAACAGTTGCTTAATTTCATCAATCCCGGATAACCCCCGGCTGGACTCCAGCAGGGTGCCGTTCTCGCGCACAAACCAGTGGCTGCGCAATGCCCGGTTGTCGGCATTCAGAGTGACGGCGATATCATGGACATCCAGAGGGTGCATCAGCGCCACCTGCATCCGGGTGATATTGTCCACGCAACTGAACATCAGCACCGGGCGTGGCGGAACATGACCGATAGCCGGGGTGGTTATCACCACCGTCGGGCGCTCCCCCGGCACCTGCGTCACCAGCAGTTCTGTGGTGTTGCCCTCGCGGCGTTTTTCCTGCTCTGTGGCGCGGGTCCAGGCCTCGCCCACAAAACCGGCTTTGACCAGCGCCCCGTCAAACCCTGACGGGGACAGCGGTGCCAGCAGGCGGTCATAGCAGTCAAGCCGCTCCAGCGCCGCGGACTCCCGCCGACAGGACTGCATGGCCTGTAACGTGGCTGTCGCATCCGGCGGGGTCGTGGTGGCGACGGCGACCGCCACACCGGCCATTGACGATGCTTCTGCGGGCGCGGCAGTGGCGGGTAAGCCCGTCATCAGGCCCGCGATAAACCATCCTGTCTGCCGGAAAACGCGCAACCTGCTCATAAAACCGTTTCATCCTTTGTGACGGACTCGTCGTTCTGAGCATCTTCCACGTCTGCCGTAAATGCGCCGTCCACTGCCGACAACCGAATCCGGGCAATCGCCGTGTTAGCCGCCATTTTCTGCAACAGCAGCAGCGAGAGCGGCGGTAGCATGTCGCCATCGATGACCGATTCCAGCATCCTCGCGCCGTTTTCCGCGCGGGTGACGCGGCTCATGATTTCGTCCGTCACTTCCGGTTCAATGACCACTTCTGCACCAAAGCGACTGCGCAGCACGTTATCCAGACGGGCCAGTTTTCCGGCGATAATGGTGGCGAGCGTCTCTTTCGACAGCGGCAGATACGGCACCACTTCCATACGCGCCAGCAGGGCAGGTTTGAAGAAGTCGGCCAGCACCGGATACAGTACTTCCTGCATGGTTTCCGGGTCATCGGCATGCTCGACTATTACCTGGTAGCCGAGGTTGGACGTCAGGAAGAAGACGATATTTTTGCAGTCAATCAGGCGGCCTTCACCGTCTGCCATTTCGCCCTTATCGAACGCCTGGTAGAACAGGTTGAGCACATCCGGGTGCGCTTTTTCCACTTCATCGAGCAGTACTACCGAGTAGGGTTTCTGACGAATCGCTTCGGTCAGTACGCCGCCTTCACCGTAGCCAACGTAGCCCGGAGGCGAACCAATCAGCCGCGAGACGGTGTGTTTCTCCTGGAATTCGGACATATTGATGGTGGTCAGGTACTGGCGACCGCCGTAGAGCAGCTCTGCCAGTTGCAGGACGGTTTCGGTTTTACCCACACCGCTGGGGCCAGCCAGCAGGAACGCACCGAGCGGGCGTCCCGGACGACGCAGGTCGGCGCGTGCGGTCAGTAGATGCTTATGCAGGCTGGCAATCGCCAGGTCCTGGCCTTTGATGGTGTCACCCAGCCATTTCGTCAGGTCGGTGATGACCGACATTTCATTCTGCGACAGGCGGTTGAGCGGCACGCCGGTCCATTCGGCAATCACCGCCGCAATCTGTTTTTTATCGACGTGCGGGGAGACCAGCAACCGGTCGTTATGCAGGGCGTCCAGTTCGGCAGTGAGCTGGGCCAGCCGCTGTACCGGGGAAACTGTTTCAGCGGTCTCTTCCGGTTGTTCTCTGTCGGCCTCATCAGCCGGTACGGCACCGGTATTATCCTGTTCTGACTCTGACTCTGGCTGCGTATCCTCCACGGTATCTGCGTCCGGCAACGGCGCCGCATCGTCCTCTGCCACGCCCAGTAACTGCTGGCGCAGCGCGATAATCTCCCGGACCAGCGTCTGCTGCTGGTGCCAGGCCGCTTCCAGTTCATCCAGCGCCGTCAGCGTTTCATCATACTGCACCAGCACCTCTGTCATCCGTGATGTGTCGGTACACAGTCCGATGCGAAGCTCGCGCTCAAGCTGGCGAATTTCCGCCTCCTGCTGGTGGCTCAGAGTGGTCAGCGCCGAGATTTGCTTCGGCGGCGACGACAGGTTGATGGCCACACGGGCGCAGGCGGTATCCAGCACATCAATCGCTTTGTCCGGTAACTGACGCCCGGAGAGATAACGCTCGCTTAATGTCGCAGCGGCCTGCAAGGCGTCATCATCAATCAGCACGCCGTGAGACTGTTCATAGACCGCCGACAGACCGCGCAGAATAATGGTGGCTTCGGCAGCGTTGGGTTCGCTGACCTTCACCAACTGGAAGCGGCGCGACAGGGCGGCATCTTTTTCGAAGTATTTTTTGTACTCGCTCCAGGTGGTGGCGGCGATGGTTTTCAGCTCGCCGCGCGCCAGCGCCGGTTTGAGCAGGTTGGAGATATCCAGCCCGCCCTGCTGGTTGCCCGCGCCAATCAGGGTATGTGCTTCGTCGATAAACAGAATGACCGGCACCGGGGAGGAAATGACCTCCGCCATCAGCCCTTTGAAACGTTTTTCGAATTCACCCTTCACCGACGCCCCGGCCTGCAATGCGCCCAAGTCAAGGGTCATGATATCGGTGTTTTTCAGCTTGTCCGGCACCTGGCCTGCCACGATGCGCAGCGCCAGCCCTTCAATCAGTGCGCTTTTGCCCACGCCCGCTTCGCCCACCACCACCGGGTTGTTTTTACGGCGGCGGCAGAGAATGTCGATCATCAGGTCGATTTCGTGGTCGCGGCACAGTACCGGGTCAAGCCTGCCGTTACGGGCGTCTGCGGTCATGTTTTTGGCATAGCGGGCAAGCAGGGTGTCAGAGGCGTCCGTCATTGTGCCTGCGCCTTTACCGTCTGCATCCGGCACGACTGATTCCGCCGACTCCTGTGTCCACTGCACAAAGTCCTGTTGCAGACGGTCACGGTTAATGCCGGTCAACAGCCGGGCGGCAGCAGGCGGTATATAACGCAGCGGCGAATGCAGCAGGGCCAGCAGCAACACGCCGCCGCGCAGTTCGCTGTGCTGCATCTCAGCCGACGCCAGCAGCCAGCCCTCTTTAAGCCACTCAACCAGCATCGGGGAAAACGCCGGGTAGCTGTCCGCAGAACGGGCGGTTGTGTAGTTCTCTACCGTCAGCGCCTGGCGCAACTCTTCCATGCCAATATCGCCCTGGCGGGTAATAACCCGCAGGTCACTGCGTGGCATGGCGAGCATCTGAATGAGCACATGGCTGACGGTAATTTCCGCTGCCTGCTGACTCATACATTCAGAGGCGGCCATCTCCAGCGCCTGGCGGGAGAACAGGTTCAGCCGTTTTACCAGCGGGGGAAGATCAATCTGGATCATAAACGTCCTTATCGAAGTAATTTGTTTAGCTGGTGCAGGATGTCCTGCGTCTGGCTGTCCAGCCGCAACAGATAGAACAGGTAAAACAACGCCAGCACGACAACGCCACCACAAAAAATATGTTTAACAGTCAGGCGACTGATGAGCTGATAACGCCCGCCCTGGGTTTTTTTGTCCTGGTGTAACAGCGGGAAAGGGGCATCGCCGCGCAGTTTATGCAGAACGTGGTACAGACGGCGGTAGATCTGCTCAAATTCCCCCTGATCCTGTGCTGCCACTTTGTAGCGCCCGCGAAATCCCAGAGAAAAACAGATCCAGAGAAATTCCAGCAGATCCTGGTAACGTTTGGGTTCACGGATCAGGCGCTCCAGCAGGATGAAAACTTTCTCGCCACCCCAGGCTTCGTTGTGGAAATGGACCAGCAATGACTGCTTGATCCACTCGTTCTTGTTTGACCAGCCGTTACCGAGCGCCGCTTCATCAATAAACGTGCAGAGGATGTAGCGAAACGAGATAATCACGCCCGGTTCGTAGCCCTGCTCCTGAAGCAGTTGCTCCACGGCCTGAACATCTGTCACCACCTGAGCAAAAAGATGCTCCGGCATCGTCTGGCTGTTCATGGTTGAAAGGCGCATTACCATACCGAGTAGCGGCGTGGCCGCGTCGATCATCGGATTCAGGCTGTTGCCACGAAGCGCGAGATGGTAGTTGCGCTGGCTTTTTTCGTCGTGTCCGGTAAATGGTGGCAGAGACAGTGACCCCTCATCCATCGTCTTACCCTCTTATCGCCCACAGTTGCATGTTCAGATCCGGGAAACTGCCGGAAACATGCAGTGCAACGGCCCCGGCGGCAGCCATTTCTGTCCAGGCCTGGCCACTCTTGTCGAGTTCGAAATAGCTGAACCCGGAATGGTAAGGAAGCTGGCGGGGAGCCACCATAAGGGCACGCAATGGAATACCGGGGATCTGCACACTGACCATATTGCGGATTTTTTCCGGCGAGGAAATTTTCGACTGCTGGATAAACTGACGCTGGATCTGATCGACCGGCACGTTTGCCGCCACGGCCAGCACAAAGGTGGCAGATTGCAGCAGTTCTGTGTCATGGATATCGGCCTGCCAGATACCGTCACGCAGATGCAGCGGCAGATTGACCGCTCTTGGCGACAGTACGGTATGCAGCGCCCGTTTGACTTCCGGTAACAGTGTTTTAAATGTTTTGGTCAGATCATGATGATCATACACATCAAGCGGGCAGGGCAGGCGCGACGGCTCGGTAAAGGTCATCAGTTCACCCAGCAACCCAGCAAGATCAAGGTAGAAATCTTCCGGGTGGAGCTGGGATCGGCGGGCGCGATGGGTAAACCGGGTCTGGTTACGGTTAAGTAACTGCAACATCATAAATTCCGCCACATCCGCGATGCCGCTCTGCGCCGGAGAGCCAATACGGTTTGCCAGATCGCTTGCCCGTCCGCCAATGGCCCCCTGTACCTCTTTGAGATAAACACGCAGTTTCTTACTGACCTGAATATTCTGGCAGGAGGGGATAAAATCGTCATCCAACGTCAGGGAGCCATCGGCATGGCGATTGCTGATACGGCAAAGCGGGAGCGTAATATAGGCGCTCATATCTTCTGCACCGCTCATAATGCGCGGCGTCAGTTGACCCAGCGTCAATGTTCGCGCGTCACCTTCTTCTGAATGCAAATCCCGGACATCGGCATAATTCAGCCGGTAACGCCCGATTCGCCGTCCGTCGCTGATTTCATTTCTCACATCACTGGCGACCGGCAGAGCGAGGTAGATATTGCGGCTTCTTTCGTCCGGAAAATTTTGCGGGTGCAGCGGATCGGGCAGTGCGTCCTGGTCGGGGATAGAAAAGACGGTGCCGTCGGGCAGTGTGCCTGACGCGCTGTCAATCATGATCTTACCCTGCGCCAGCAGTTCATTGTTGAGGGTGAGTTCGGTAAATCCCCAGGATAAATCATTCATGGCCCGGAAACGCTGGTTATCCAGGTAGTCGTTGTAACGCTGCTGTTGCTGGAAATGGTGTGGGCGCATCAGCATCCCTTCCTGTCCGGGTTGTCCCGAGGTCTGCGAGACCATCAGTCCGGCGTTCATGCCCTGCAAGAGCTGGGCGGTCGAGGTCACGGGCCGCGACTCGGCCTCCTTGGCGTAGTTGACCGACGACACGGCGCCGGTGACGTTCACACGCTTCTGGACGCCGTATCCGACCACCACGAGGTCTTCGATAAGGTTCGCCTGGGGTTCCAGCGTTACGTCGATGCGGGTGCGGGAGCCTACGCGGATCTCCTGCGTGGCGTATCCGAGGTAGCTTATCACGAGGGTTTCGTTCGGCGAGGCGACGATCTCGAACTTGCCGTCCGAGGAGGTGCTCACGCCGCGGGTTGTATTGGCGACAGCCACGGAGGCCCCGACGAGGGGTTTCCGGGCATCATCAAAGACAGTTCCCGTGATCCTGGCGGACTGTTGCTGTGCGAAGGCGAAAGACGCTGCGAACAGCAGCACGGCCAGGACGAATCGTTGTTTTGATGTAATCATAAGGCCATTGGTTGATGGTTAGTAAATTCGGTTATGCGGTTGTTGCGAAAGTCCGGCGGTTTATTGTCCGGGTTTGCTCCGGGCGGTACGTGTGAGGATGGTTGCGGTTCGGTTCATGGCAGTTCGGCACGGCCGGGGTCGGGCTGGCCGTATCACAAATTTGGCGAATAACGGCGAATCGGAATAGAACAAAAAATGCAATTCAGGGAACAACGCCCCGTCAGTCGGCATTATGCTCCTTCATGTACTCTGCGGGGAGGATACCATAGAATTTTTTGAAACATTTGGCGAAGTAGGAGGGGGTGTTGAACCCCACCGAATAGCAGACTTCATTGATGCGGCAGTGGTTTTCGGTCAGCATCTGCGCGGCCACGACGAGCCGTTTGGTGCGGATATAGTCGTTGGGCGTGGTGTCGAGCAGTCCCTTGATCTTGCGGTTGAGCGTCGATTTGCTCAGACAGAAGGCTTCGGCGAGCTGTTCGTTCGAGAAGTTGGGGTCGCTGATGTTGGCCAGGATGATCGCGTCGAGCCGCGAGAGGAACTCCTCGTCGCTGTGCGGCAGGTTGTAGAGGTGCGCCGCGAGGGGCATGGCCTTGTTCTTGAAGGCGTTCTTCATGGCGCTCCGCTTGTCGAGGATGTTCCGGATGCAGGCTTGGAGATACTCCATGCTGAACGGCTTTTCGATGTAGAGGCTCGCGCCGCACTCCATGCCCACGACTTTCGACCGCGTCGAGGAGAGCGCCGAGAGGAGGATCACCGGGATGTGCGAGGTCTCGAAATCCCCGCAGATACGCTTGCAGAGTTCCAGTCCGCTCATGCCGTTCAGGGCGATGTCCGAG
>ERZ773192.1990-NODE-1990-length-18463-cov-4.325837_pt1 | contig 18463 bp, 18 predicted proteins | sample MGYA00581010_ERZ773192 | MGnify/ENA primary metagenome ERZ773192 (study PRJEB29015, sample SAMEA2737741) | human gut metagenome | biome: human gut; feature: human-associated habitat; material: faeces | place: China | collected 2012 ...
TTATAAACGGGAATAATTATGCTGACTTTTTCCATGATTTATGATTCCTTTTTCTTAAAAATAAGGAGCTTGCTGAAGAAATAATTGATTATAACAACGAGCACACTGACAATGATTTTTGCAAGCATTCCCTTTGTTCCGAAAAGCTCCTGATCCATACCGAGCTTCATAAGCCCCGGAACGCCGAACCATTCGATACAGCCCGTTGCAAGCCTTGCGGCGATGAATGAGCCAAGCTCTTTAATCACAATACTGCCTTTCCAGCTTTTGCTGTCGAATACCCAAAGCTTGTTGGTGACGAAAGCAAAGAGAACTGCCGCGATCCACGAAAGAACATTTGCTATCGAAGCTTGAAGGATATCGTTGTTTTCAATGAACTTGCCTACAATTCTGTCAAACAGTGCATAGCTTGCCCATGAAACAACGGTGGTCAGCACGCCGAAAACAAGGTACATAAAAACCTCACGGTTGAGAACCTTGCGGCAAATACTTACTACCTTCTCATTCTTGATATGCTTTGCGATAAAAATATTTATACTGTCAAAGAATTTATCCATACATTACACCTTTATTTCAACATTCATTCCGAGAAGATCCTTATATTTCTCGGTTATCGGCTTAATGAAGTTTTCAACAAACTCTTCGGTCTGCTGAGGCGCTCTGCCAACGTAAAGCTCGGGCTTCATGATTGCCTTGAGCTGTTCAAGTGTAACGCCGAAGGCAGGGTCGTTTGCGATTCTTTCAAGAAGATCGTTTTCGCCGCCGTCCTGCTTTACTATTTTTCCTGCCGCCATGGAGTGAACACGAATTTTTTCGTGAAGCTCCTGACGGTCGCCGCCGCGCTTAACGGCTTCCATCATAATGTTTTCCGTTGCCATAAACGGAAGCTCCGCCATGAGATGCTTTTCGATCATCTTTGGATAAACAACAAGACCGTCGGTTACGTTGATATAAATCTCGAGAATGGCATCGGTTGCAAGGAAAGCCTCGGCAATGCTGATTCTCTTGTTTGCGGAATCGTCAAGTGTGCGCTCAAACCACTGAGTCGCCGCCGTTATAGTCGGGTTCATAACATCAGCCATGACGTAACGTGCAAGTGAAGAAATTCTTTCACTTCTCATCGGGTTGCGCTTGTATGCCATCGCCGAAGAACCGATCTGATTTTTCTCAAAAGGCTCCTCAACCTCTTTAAGATGCTGAAGAAGTCGGAGGTCGTTTGTGAATTTTGCCGCCGACTGGGCAATGTTTGAAAGAGCGAAAAGCACCTGAGTGTCCACTTTTCTTGAATAAGTTTGTCCTGAAACCGGATAAAAATCCTTAAATCCCATTTTATCTGCGATTTTTCTGTCAAGAGCCTTTACCTTGTCGGTATCGCCCTCAAAAAGATCCATGAAGCTCGCCTGAGTGCCTGTTGTGCCCTTTGAGCCGAGCAGCTTCATCTGAGAGATTTGGAATTCAAGCTGTTCGTAGTCAAGCAGAAGATCGTTGAGCCAAAGAGACGCTCTTTTGCCGAGCGTTGTCGGCTGAGCCGGCTGAAAATGAGTGAAGCCGAGACACGGAAGATCTTTATATTCCAGCGCAAATTTCGAAAGCTTGTCCATAAGATTAACGAGCTTCTTGCGGATAAGCTTCATCGCTTCGGTCATAGTAATAATATCGGTGTTGTCACCTACATAGCAGGAGGTTGCACCGAGGTGGATAATTCCCTTTGCCTTAGGGCACTGAACGCCGTAAGCATAAACATGGGACATAACGTCGTGACGGACGAGCTTTTCTCTCTCGGTCGCAACGTCATAGTTGATGTCCTCGGCATGAGCCTTCAGCTCATCAATCTGCTCTTGAGTTATATTCAATCCAAGCTCCATTTCGCTCTCTGCAAGTGCGATCCACAGTCTGCGCCATGTTTTGAACTTGAAATCGGGTGAAAAGAGATACTGCATCTCCTTGCTTGCGTAACGTGAATTAAGCGGGGTCTCGTAAGTGTTTTTCATAATATAATCCTCGATTCAACAATATAGGGTAATTATAATACCTTTAAACCAAAGTGTCAAGCAAGGAAATCACTCTTGACATAACTGTTACACTCGGGCTATAATGGATGGAAAGGAAGTGTTTGTAATGTCTGAAAGAAGTGAAAAGGCTGTTGAGCTTTTCAAAAGCGGCTACAATTGCTCTCAAGCGGTTTTTGCCGCATATGCCGACCTGTTCGGCTTTGATGAGGATACCGCGCTGAAGGTGTCGGCAGGTCTCGGCGGCGGAGTGGGTCGCTCCCGTGAGGTTTGCGGAACGGTTTCTGCGGCGGCAATGCTCATCGGCATGAAATACGGCGCAACGGACGGCGATGACACGGAGGGCAAAAAGCTCTGCTACTATAAAGTTCAGGAGTTTATCGCAGAATTCAAAAAGGTTAATCCCTCAATCGTTTGCCGTGAGCTTCTCGGACTTTCAAAGGGTGAAAACTCTCAGCCGAAACCCGATGAGCGTAACGAACACTATTACAAAAAACGCCCCTGCGTTCAGCTTGTTGAAGACAGCGCACTGGCTTTGGAAAAGATATTGTTTTAAGGAGATGTTTTAAATGGGATGCAGCGGAGATTGCTCAAGCTGTTCTTCAAGCTGTGAAAAAAAGGATCTTCATGTTCCTTGCAACGAATACAGCGACGTAAAAAAGGTTATCGGAGTTGTCAGCGGCAAGGGCGGAGTAGGAAAGTCGCTTGTTACCTCGATGCTCACAACGGCAATGCAGGTCAAGGGCAACGCCTGCGGAATCCTTGATGCGGACATAACGGGTCCGTCGATTCCTAAGGCATTCGGTCTGAAAGGACCTGCAATGCAGAATGAAATGGGACTTATTCCGGCGAAGACAAAGACAGGAATCGAGGTCATGTCAATCAACCTGCTTCTTGATAAAGAAGATCAGCCGGTCGTTTGGAGAGGACCTGTTATTTCCGGCGTTATCCAGCAGTTCTGGAGCGAGGTCTTTTGGGGCGATGTTGATTATATGTTCGTCGATATGCCTCCGGGAACGGGAGATGTTGCGCTGACGGTGTTCCAGTCGCTTCCCGTTGACGGAATTGTTATCGTTACAACGCCGCAGGATCTTGTTACAATGATTGTTAAGAAAGCCGTCAACATGGCTAATATGATGAATATTCCGATTCTCGGAATCGTTGAGAATATGAGCTACCTCGAGTGCCCCGACTGCGGAAAGAAGATTTCCGTTTTCGGCGAGAGCAAGCTGGATGAGGTCGCCAAGGAGCTGAACATCCCCGTACTTGCAAAGCTTCCGATTAAGAGCGAAATTGCTTCCCTGGTCGATAAGGGTGCAGTTGAGCTTGCCGAAATCAAAGAGCTTTATGATGCGGCGGATAAGATTAAGGAAATGCTGAAATAAAAATCGGAGCTGTCGTTTTGCGGCAGCTCTTTTGCTTAACCGGCACAAATAACCCCGACATCCGGTTGAATGTCGGGGTTATATTATATGTGCGGTTTATGCGGGTTTTGCCTCGCCGAAGCCTCTCGGTCCGAACAGGTAATAAAGCAATTCGCTTGTTGTTTTGCAAGCAAAGAGAAGAAATTCATCCTTGGTTGTGTCTTTCTTTTCATAGACACCAATCTCAACAAGAGCGTTGTAAAGCTCCTCCTCAGCGGCCTCCTCCTCGCCCTCAACAACTATCGTTGTGGCAAGTATCGCCTTTGCGTCGGCAAGTGCATTTGTGAGTCTCTCCGCCTCCTCGGGGGTGAGCGTCGAAAGGTCAACCTTTTCCGCCTCGGCAATGTATTTTTTAAGGTCTCTGGTGTTTCTGTGTCCGTTGAACTGAGGATATTCAACCGTTGTGAAAACGTCCATATCCTTAACGAGCAGCAGCTCCATGGCAAGCGAAATTACAACATCGTTTCTTGCAAGCTTCTCGTGATCCTGATTGCCGAAGAACCATGTCGTGTACGGGAATGCACACGTTGAAGCGTCAACCCGGCCGTCCGGCGACATAAAGTTTACGCCCTGATACTCTTTTTGAGTGTAACCCTTCGGGAACTTTTCGTTGACCTTGCTGAACGTTGCGCCGAGTGAGGTTGATGCGGAATGAATTATCTTGTCCGAATTTGAATCGGAATCAATAAGGCTGTAAAGCTCAAGTCCGTAGCCGCTGATGTCATATATTTTTACTCCGTTTGCGGCATAGTTTTTGAGGTTCTTTATATAATTGACCTGTGCATTGTGGAACCTTTCAACGTCGTTAGCAAACTTTGTTCCTTTAACAAGATACTTTGCGGCAAGCTCGTCATACATTGACGACGGGACAAGACCCCACATTGTTGTTACTCTTGCGAGAGCCGAGTCGGCAAGACCCGACGCTACTCCGTCAATAAATCCGATTACAACATTTTTCGGTAAAACTCTGATGGCAATATTGATCAGCCAACCTGTGTAGGAATCCACGCCGCAGAGCTTTGTGAACATATTTCTGTAGAGCCCTTCGTCGCTGTAATCCAGCTGACCGAGCATGATTTTGCCGACAATTTCAGAGCCGTCTGCGGCAGGAACGACAAGGACGATCTTATTGATATCCTCACCCTGCGGATGCTCGCCGACATATGCAACGGAAACCGCACCGCCGAGGCTGATCGGGAGAAGGTTGACCTTGTCCTTGCCCGTATCCTTCTTTGCTTTTTCAATGAGCTTTTCAAGATTATCGACAATCTCATACATATCGCCGAAGGAATTGTATGCGAAATAATAGAGATTCTCCTCGCCGACTACGTCGGTATAGCCCTTAATAGGAACATGGTCGTAAATCGTTTCTTTTTCTTCCTCCGTACACTCGGCAACAGAACGATTGCCGTAATTCTCAACACGGAAATCATTCTTCGGAGTGCCGTCCTCGTTATATGCGATATATTCCAGTGCATCGTAAACGGCATTATAGGCTGTTTTTGAAAGGCCGCAGTCCTTCTGAGTTATAAGAGAAAGAATAATCGGAACGATAAGCTTGATAACAAGCTCGGGAACGTAGAAATAAAGAGGCCAACCGGTAATTTTTTTGCCGTCGGGATCTACGGCATCGTTACCTTCCCCGTCAAGCATAAAGGTCTTTGCCTGACCGATTCCGTGAATAAGAATCGTCGGATAAACCTCGTCCTTTTCAAGCTCATCAACGTGCTTGCTGTTGAGCAATACATCAGTTGCGCTCTCAACGCTGCTGACTTGAGTTATGATATCTCCGTCAACGGCAACTGCGGTAACCGCACAGGATGAGACAGAAATGACAATGGTCAGAATGATTGAAATAATCTTTTTCTCTAAGCTATGCATAAAAATTTACCTCACTGTTAAATTTGTAAGCGCTATATTATCTTCGGCTGTAAAAATGAATCCGCAGGTTGCGGTTTCTCCGGCAGCGATCTCCTCCCCGCCGAGGGTTATGCTCTGTTCCTCAACAAAGGAATTGCAATCCCAGCTTTTGGTCAGCGAAATAATTTCTTTATCAAAAGCGACAACCGCTTTCCAAGAATCCGAGTCTGTGTCCGAGTCGTTGCGCACGGTCAGGTTGACCTGATAGGAATGGGTTCCGTCATTGTTGTCCCATTCGTTGACTATCTGCACCGTTGAGGTGAAGCTGCCGCCTTTAACGGTTCTCTTGCTCCTGTATGAGCCGTTAAGCAGCATCTCTTTCTCCTCATCATACGGTATTGACGAAATATCGCCGATCGAATATCTGAGTATCAGAAGCGCATCAAGCGAATTGACATCACCGTCAAGATTTACGTCGGAATTCTTAATCTGATTGGAGAAAAGGTTCTCTTGATTTACCAGGTATTTTATAACGAGCGTTGCATCGGCAGGATTGATCTTTCCGTCTCCGTTTACATCGCCCACGGCGCAATTGGCATATGACTCGTTTGTAACTCTTGTTGTAAAATGAATAATTACGGCAAGAGCCGAGAACAGAACCGCCAATGACAACAAAATTATTATTATTTTCTTAGTGTTAAGTTTTTTCTTCTTTCGCTTTTTTACTACAGGTGTATTTACAGGGTCCATAATCATCCTCTTTTTTCATTTTTCTCCATTATATCAAACATAGAAATTTATTTCAACAATTTTAAAAAATATAACGTATTTTTTATGAATAAAAGCAAGGTTATGTCTAAATAAACCTTGTGCCGTGTATCCGAAACGGCTCCATGGACGACTGAAGCGGATTGAACCTGATGCAAAGGGTTAATACCCGTTGCTACGAACAATTCTATTCGGCTAAATACGTCAGCTACACAGTTTTTGTTTTTGAAAATCTTAAATAAAAATGTAAGTGATAAAACTTGACTACCGACCGATAATATATTAGAATATAATAATCAATAAATATACAAAGGTGGCTCGAATTTTTGCAAAATCGACACATCTCATGCGGGACTTTGCAAGAACTCGAACCACAGGATAATGAAAGGTGATACTATGTCAAAAAGAGAAAATCTCAGAAACGTTGCCATCATTGCTCACGTTGACCACGGCAAGACGACATTGGTTGACGAGCTTCTGAAGCAAAGCGGAACGTTCCGTGAGAACGAGCAGGTTCAGGAAAGAGTCATGGACTCAAACGACCTTGAACGGGAGCGTGGAATTACAATTCTTTCAAAGAATACGGCAGTTCACTACAAGAACACAAAGATAAACATCGTCGATACTCCGGGTCACGCCGATTTCGGCGGCGAGGTTGAACGAATTCTTACTATGGTTGACGGAGTTCTTCTCCTCGTTGATGCATTTGAGGGCTGTATGCCGCAGACAAGATTCGTTCTTAAAAAGGCGCTCAATCTCAAGAAAAAAGTTCTTGTTGTCGTCAATAAAATTGACCGTCCCGGTGCAAGGCCCTCCGAGGTTATCGACGAAGTGCTTGACCTCTTTATCGAGCTCGGTGCAGATGAAGATCAGATTGAATTCCCCGTTGTTTACGCTTCGGCAAAGGACGGCTATTCATCGCTTGATCCTGACGTTCGTGAGGGCGATATGAGACCTCTTCTTGACGCTATTCTTGAGCATATCAGCGCTCCCGACGGTGACATTGACGGCCCGCTTCAGATTCTTTTCTCCAGCCTCGATTATGATGATTATATCGGCAGAATCGGCGTCGGCAGAGTTGAAAGAGGAAAGATTCTCCGTGGAGAAAATGTTGTTCTCTGCAAACAGGACGGCAAACAGGAAAACGTTAAAATTTCTCGTCTTTACCAGTTTGAGGGCCTTAAAAGAGTTGAGGTCGACAGCGCAATGATGGGTGATATCGTTTGCGTTTCGGGCATTGCAGATCTTAATATCGGCGAAACGGCTTGTGACCCCGAATGTATTGAGCCGCTGCCGTTCGTTAAAATCGACGAGCCGACAATTTCAATGAACTTTATCGTTAATGACAGCCCCTTCGCAGGACGTGAGGGCAAGTTTGTCACATCAAGAAATCTTCGTGACCGCCTTTTCAAAGAGGTTGAAACGAACGTCAGCATGAGGGTCGAGGAGACGGATTCAACCGATACATTCAAAGTTTCGGGCAGAGGTGAGCTTCACCTTTCAATTCTTATCGAAACAATGCGCCGTCAGGGCTACGAATTCCAGGTTTCACGCCCCGAGGTTATCTATAAAACAATCAACGGCCAGCTTTGCGAACCGATTGAGCTTCTCATCATTGAGGTTCCCGAACAGTATGTCGGCTCCGTTATCGAAAAGCTCGGCTCACGCAAGGGCGAGCTCGAGAACATGGGCTCAAGGAACGGCGGAGCAACTCACCTTGAATTCAAGATCCCCGCAAGAGGCCTTATCGGCTACCGTTCGGAGTTCATGACCGACACCAACGGCAACGGCATTATGAATCAGCTCTTTGCGGGATACGAGCCGTACAAGGGTGATATTCAAACCAGAGAACGCGGCTCGATCGTCGTTCATGAAACAGGCACCAGCACGGGCTACGGCCTTTTCAACACTCAGGACAGAGGCCGTTTGTTTATCGGACCGGGCGTTGAGGTCTATGAAGGCATGATCGTCGGTGAATGTTCGAGAAACGAGGATATCGTTTGCAATGTTTGTAAGAAAAAGCAGATGACGAATACCCGTGCCGCCGGAAGCGACGATGCACTTCGCCTTGTTCCCCATTCGACGCTCAGCCTTGAGCAGTCAATGGAATTCATCAAGGATGATGAGCTTCTTGAGGTTACTCCCGAATCGCTCAGACTTCGTAAGCGTGTTCTTTCAAAGGAACAGCGCATGAAGCAGATGTTCAGAAAGAAATAATCTGATTTTGCTACAGCAAAGCGACTATTTGAGAATTTCTTTGTTAAATAATATTTATCCCATCAGCCTCCCCTGATTGTTAGGGGAGGTGGCTACGGCGGATTGCACTGAAGTCGGAGTGGTTAAATAAGTTAACCGTTATTTCAAATTTCCACCACCGCAAGCGATCCCCCTTTTTCGCTGCGTCTCGGTCACGCCACGGCTCTGACAGTCCGCCGGACTGTCCATTTACTGCCGTGTCGGCACTTCGCTGCCCTAACAATCAGGGGAGACTCCCCGTTAAGTTCAATGACATTCTTCTCAAACGGTGATACTATGACAGACGAAAAAATTGCAAACAGAACAGCGGTTGCGCTCGGCAACTTCGACGGTATGCACGTCGGTCATATGGCTGTGCTTGAAGGAGCGAAAAGCTTCCAAAAGGACGGACTCGTCCCCGTCGCCGTGCTCTTTGACGAGCACAGCATGAAGGCGATAACCGGAATTGCACCGCCGATGCTGATGACTGTCGGTGAACGCAATGAATATATAATCAAAAAGGGTCTTAAACTCAAAACGATTATATTTAATGAAAGAAAAAATCTTTCTCCCGAGGATTTTGTTGAAAAAATTCTTGTAGAAAAGCTCCGTGCAGGGGCGGTCTGCTGCGGCTACAATTACCGCTTCGGCAAGGATGCGGCAGGCTCGGCTGAGACAATGCGCAAAATCTGCGACAGGCTCGGCATCAAGTGCAAAATTGCAGGTGAGGTTGATGTTGCAGGCCATGCTGTCAGCTCAACTCAGATTCGAAGCCTTATTGAAAACGGAGAAACAGAAAAGGCAAACGAAATGCTCGGCCACAAATTCGGTTTTTCCTCACCTGTTATTGACGGCGATAAAAGAGGCCGAAGGCTCGGCTTTCCGACGATTAACCAGGAGCTTCCGCATGAGCTTGTGCTCCCGAAATTCGGAGTTTACCGAACCGATGTTACCGTTGGAAACAGACGTTACAAGGGTGTAACAAACATTGGCAAGCGTCCAACCGTCGGAACGGAAAAAATTCTAAGCGAAACATATATAATTGATTTTGACGAAAGTATTTACGGTGAGAGCGTCGATATCCGACTGATTAAATTCATCAGACCGGAAAGGAAATTTTCTTCCTTCGATGAACTTGCGCGCCAGATAAAAACAGATGCAAAGGAGTGCGCCGATGTATAACAATTGGAATGAGCTGAAAACAGACTGCTCCAACTGCAACAAATGTGAGCTTGGAGCTACAAGAACCAATCTTGTTTTCGGCGTCGGAAATGAAAAAGCAGAGGTTCTCTTCATCGGCGAAGGTCCGGGTGAGCAGGAGGATCTCAAGGGTGAACCTTTTGTCGGCAGGAGCGGTCAGCTTCTCGATAAATACCTTGACGCAATCGGGCTGGACAGGAGAAAGAATATTTACATCGCCAACATGGTTAAATGCAGACCTCCGCACAATCGTGATCCCAAGCCGGAGGAGCAAAGCGCTTGCATCTCTTGGCTTAGAGAGCAGGTCAGGCTTATGCGCCCGAAAATCATAGTTTGTGTCGGTAGAATTTCCGCTCAGCGGCTTATCGGTCCCGATTTCAAGGTTACGAAGCAGCATGGCGAGTTTATTGAAAAGAACGGGGTTCTCATGATGGGAACATTTCACCCCGCTGCCCTGCTTCGCAATCCGAACAATAAGCCTCAGGCGCTTGAGGATTTTCTCAAGCTGAGAGATAAAATCAATGAAGTATGCGAGCATACATACTAAGTTTGTGAGAGGAGAAACCACATGAAAAAAGTTCTTTCAATCCTTATGGCATCAGTTCTGTTCTTTGCTACCTTTGCAATTGGCATTTCGGCAGAAAGATCTCACCCGTCGCTTCGTTTTAATGAGGACGGAAAATTCAGAATTTTGCAGGTTGCAGACCTTCAGGATAACGCGGTTCTCAATCCCGTTGCCAAGGACTTCCTTAAAGCGGCAATCGAAAATGAAAAACCCGATTTAATTGTTCTTACAGGCGATAACTTCGCAGGCTACTCAACGGGCACAAACATTTGCCACACCATTGACAAATCGCTTGCAAAGAAAGCAATTGATGAGTATATGTCTATTTTTGAAAAGTACGGTATCCCCGTAACAATGGTTCCGGGCAACCACGACGATGACGATATTAAGCTCACCAAGGAAGAAGAGCTTGCAATGTACGAAAAGTACACCTGCTTCATTGGCTATGATGCAGAGCCCGAAATGTACGGCTGCGGCACCCACAACCTTCCGATCTATTCTTCAAAGAACGCTTATAAGCTTGCATATAACCTTTGGATGTTCGATTCAAATACATATGACGAGGAGCTCGGCGGATACGACTATGTTCATGATGATCAGGTTGAATGGTATGTAAACAAGTCAAATGAGCTCAAAGCCGCAAATGACGGCAATGTTGTTCCGTCAATGGTATTCCAGCACATCATCGTCAAGGAAATCTACGATATCATTGAAGAATGTACGGCAGGTACGCCGAACTCAATGGAAAGAGACGGTAAGACCTACAAGTTCAAGGACGAGAACTACAAGACAGGTAACTTCAAGGAGTGGCCCTGCCCGGGAACAAGACCGAGCAAGCAGTTCGGCGCAATGGTCGATCAAGGCGACGTTGTTGCGATGTTCTTCGGCCATGACCATAATAACTCATTTGAGGTAAGCTATAAGGGGATTGATCTTGTTGCAACCCCCGGCTTCACTTTCTCAAGCTACGGCAACGAAGATAAAGGCTTTAGAGTCATTGATCTTGACGAGAGCGATACGTCCGCATATGAAACGCACCTTGTTCACTGGAAGGATTATTACGGTTCAAACAAGATGGCAATGAACCACTATAATATGTATGCACAGGAGAACAGCGGTTGGATTAAATTCACCTCGGCTCTCAAGTATATCCCGTTTGCACTTATCAAAGTCCTTTTCGGATATATATTCTGATTAAGTTAAAATATCCGCAAGAGTTTTTCTATCAATAAGAATAAAGCCATAAATTACGGATCACTCTGTAATTTATGGCTTTTGTCTTTATTTATTTTGCAAGCTCGGTATATGCCTTCGATACGCTGCTTGCGATATGTTTTCCGAGCGAAACAAGCTCGTGATAATGGTCGAACGCAAGCGCCATACAATAGTCATTGTCGGGAACAATATAACCGACGGCATCGTTCATCAAGCCGAAGCAGAGGAGCTCGTCACTGTTAAAAATCTCCGTGGCTTTCGGATATTCATAATCCTCGCCGGAGTACGAATCGGAAGCTGTCAGCGATGTGCCGCCGTAGATAATGTCCGGGCAAATCTCGCCCGGAGCTGTAACCGCCTTGAGCGAATCACCGAACTCCATGTAACCGACCTCCGTAGAAATCTCATAACCGTTCTCCGCCTTGATGACCTCATAGTTCGCCATTTTCAGCTTGCCTGCCATGAGAATAAACGGGTTGGTAACAGGCACCCGAATTTCCTTCATTCTTATATTAAAGAACGGCTTAACTTCTGTTTCGTCAACGGGCGTCCAGCCCTCACACCAAAGCGTGTATTCGCCGCCGTTCTTTTCGGCAATCTCGGACTCACGCTTAATTTCTTCCTCGTCATAGAGAAGCTTATTTTGCTTTATCTGCGCTTGCGTAAGATTGAGCGAAAGCGCCATTTTTGCAATCTCATGGCCGTAACGCATGGACTGCTCCCAACGGCGGTTGAAATCCTGCGAATCGTTTGTCAGTCCCCTTGCCATATAAATCCCGGCAATCGCTCCGTTAAAAAACATACAATTGAAGCCTGCTTTTGAGATAAGCTCGTCCATATAGTAAACATAGTCGCCGCTGACCTCACGTCCGCTGCTCTGTCCGTCGCTTGTCGGCAGTCCCGCAACGTCCGGATGCGCCGCAATATTTACAATTTTTGTCGCTCTTGCGCTCTTATTGAATGGAGTGAACGTCATAACCGTCATATCCGTAAGCATTGCGGAAGCCGATGAGCGGTTCTTGTTTGTGAAATAGCCCTCTCCGATATCTTTTCTTGAGATCGTCAGCTTTCCTTCTGTCATGCTATTGCACGCTTCGAGCATTGCGTCGGAAACTTTATCAAAAAGAAAATCCATATAGTGCTTATCCGTGCCCTGCTCAACCTCGCCGAGACCCGTTTTAAGCTTGGAAATATTCGGAATAAGCTTGCCGAAAAGATTCGTCCAAATTCCTTCGGTATCAATACCGCTGTGGCAATGTGTCGATGCAACATTTATCGTTGCAAAATTAAATTTTCCGTCCGATTTTTCAACAAGCCGGCGGCGAATTTCTTTAATATCGCTGTTTGTCATGCCGATACAGTCAATCGTCGCAAAAACGGAAACTCCGCGTCCGCTCGAATCGTCAACGGCGATAACACGGGCTTTCATGTCGTCGATTATGCCCTCGACCTTGTTGGTGAACCAATTTTCCGCCATTATGTATCCGCCGATATAGTATTGGTGCTCCCGCCAGTCGTCAGGAACAAGGCTGACACTGTTGTAGCCGAGCCGCCAACAGGCATTTTGCGACGGAGCAGAAAGAAAAGTGTCGTTGCCCTTATAAAAATCGTGGCTTTCGTAATCCTCCTCGGCAATAAAGTTTTTGCCGTCGGGCAGGATTGAATTTATCGCTCCGAGTGCACCGGAAATAACCGTTCCGAGCGCACCCGTTCCTATTCTCTGCCAGAAGCTCTGAGCCGCAAAAACGGAAGTAAAGTTAGCGCCGATAATCAGGGCGCAGGAAAGCAAAATTGCAATTCCTCTTTGCATGATTTTTTTCATATGATCCCCTCCTAAATCTATTTAAAGAGAGTACAACCGGATTTTTTGAACTGCCTGATTTTTTCTTCAAGCAATTCCTTCGTGCAGTCAAATTTTTCAGCAATGCAATCTATACATAAAAATTCAGTTGAGCCGCGGTTGATAAGCTTCTTTGTAAGACCGATATCGTTGCCGCTGAGCTCCTTGCCGCATTTTTTACAGTTGCTCATTATCTGTCAACTACCTTTGCACGGTAAACAACGCAAGCGTGAGCAGGAAGATTTGCACCTACAGTATCATTGACGGGTTTTGAAACCTCGCCTGTCCAAACGTCGGTCAGCTCAAGCGTTTTGCCCGTGCAGAAACCGAGACCCACCGCATCAAGAGTGAAGCACTCATAATGCTCATTATCCGTGAAGTTGAAAAATCCTATTGCGAGATCGCCGTTTTCAAGATGTCTTACAATAACGGGCATATGCTCGGGATACCAACTGTAGATCGGTTCGTCGCCTTTTCTTTCATTATTCACATTTCTGTTTCCGTTAACAAAATACGGCTGTCTGTATGCCGCATCCTGGTCGATTCGGATAAGCTCCTTGTTTTTTAGAATAGCCATAGCCTCATCGTCTGCTTCTCTGAGGTCGCAGCCTATAATAAGCGGAGAGCCCATCATTGCCCAAAAAGCAAAGTGTGTTTTGTATTCCTCAGTCGTACAGCCCTTGAGCCCGACATGGCCCTTACCCTTCATTCCGACAACGAGCATATCCATATCGTTAAAGCAGCCGCAGCCGTTGTACTCCGCAACCTTGTACTGCGAAAGTGCAAGCTCCTTGATCGACTCCCATGTATCAAAAATGTCGCCTGTCGAACGCCATGTGTGTGCTCCGGTTTCCTTAATCCATGTCTTTGTGTTTTCACTTCCCCACGAACATGCGGCGAAAAGAATGTCCCTGCCGCAATTGGCAAGAGCGAGACCCATTCTCTTATAGAGCACATGACCGTAGGTCGTGAACGGATGATAACAATAGTCATATTTGAGGTAATCGACGCCCCATTCGGCAAAGCATTTCGCATCAATGAATTCATGATCAAGGCTTCCGGGATAAGCGGCGCAGGTCATCGTTCCGGCACAGGAATACATGCCGAACTTCAATCCCTTTGAATGAATGTAGTCGGAAACATACTTCATTCCGTGAGGGAACTTTTCCGGATCGGGAACGATTTCATTTTTCTCGTTTCTTTCTCTGAGGCTCCAGCAGTCGTCAATAATCACATATTCATATCCGCAGTCCTTGAGTCCGCTCTCAACAATAAAATCTGCGGTTTCCATAACTACTTTTTCGTTTATGTTCTCGGCAAATGTGTTCCATGAGTTCCAGCCCATCGGTGGTCTGTTAATTACCATAATATTTAGCTCCTTTTTGTTTGGTAGAATAATTATATCAATTATAAAAGTTGCTGTCAACCGAAAGTAAAAATTATTCGGTCACAAGAAAGTCTAAATGAAGATCTGGTTTTTTAAATTTTCTTATTTTTCTATATTTGCATTAACCTGATTGCATTATTTGATACAATAGTAAAAAACTAAAGGCTGAGGTTTTTATGAAAGAATATATTATCAGGGAGACGGATGATTTTCTATCGCTTTCGACCCTTTTTCACGAGAGCGGAATGGGTGTTAATATCGAAGAACGTATGCCGGACAGAGTAATCAAGATGTGGCGTATGGATAATGCCAGGACAGGAGAACTCATGGCGGCAGTAACTCTTGAGATTCGTGACGGTGCTTATTCTTTGGGTGACATCGCCGTGCGCGATACCGTGCAGTCCAAGGGCTACGGAAGAATCATGCAGTCTATCGTTTTCGACGAAGCGAAAACGCTCGGCGTCAAAGAAATCTGGGCCTGCGCCAAGGAGCCCGAATATTATATTCACTGTGGCTGGGAAAGAATGGATTGGGAGGACTCTCCTAATATTGCCGTTTATTGCTCAACCTGCGACAAGCGCGGCACCACCTGTCATCCCCAGCTGATGAAATACACATTTAAATAATTTTTACACATTAAAGAGCTTGACCGTCTTCCGTATGTCAAGCTTTTTTCAGTAAATCAAAACCGCCGGTTGAACCGGCGGTTTGTTCCACCCCTAAAAGGGGCTTCTGATTTATAGCAATGCATTACATTCTCAGCAGCCGCTCACGTGCGGCTGTTTATTTTTGCTTACTTTTTCTTGGCACCCGTAAACGGGTCTGTGTACTCTTTGAAACTTATTTGGTCTGCTGCATAATCGTCCTCTAACTGATTCTTTATGTATTCTGCTATTACCCTTTTATTTCGCCCTACTGTATCTACATAATATCCTCTGCACCAAAAGTTCCTTCGTCCATACTTGTATTTCAAATTCGCATGTCTGTCAAATATCATCAATGTACTTTTTCCCTTGAGCTATCCCATAAACTTTGCTACACTTATATGCGGTGGAATACTTACTAGCATATGGATGTGGTCCGGACATGCCTCTGCTTCTATTATTTCCACCCCTTTTTGTGCACACAGTTTTCTTGTTATATCCCCGATATCTTTTCTTATCTGTCCATATATCTCTTTTCTTCTATACTTCGGTGCAAACACTATATGATATTGGCATCTGTACTTTGAGTGTGCTGAACTCTTTATTTCGTTTCCTGTGCTTTTGTTAAAATTAATTGACATATTTTTACCTCCATTTACTTCATGTAATGCCTTGCTACATTTCATTGTAAACGGAGGTTTCTTCTGTGTCTATACTTTTCGGCTTGCTTTTAGCTCGCCGTTTTTTTGTGGCCCTGCTCTTTCTCTTTCCCCCGGTAGAACCGGGGGTTTATTTCCGCGCATAAATGCACCAAGTAACAAGAACCTGACGCAAGCGTCAGGTTCTTACTTCATTGCCTCTTTAACTGCAACAACAGTTGCGACGGTAGCACCAACCATCGGGTTGTTGCCCTCGAAAGAGAAATTGATTTTTGAGTCTTTTTTGGGTAGCAAAAATCCGCAAGCCTTGATTCTGCGTGCTTTGAGGTAGAAGTTCAGATTTGCGGATATTTTCGATATAAGAAGATATGTGTAAAATCGGCTGTTTTTTGCGAATTATGAGGACAAATGAGGACCGAACCACATTTTGCAAGTTCTCTTTCCACGGTACCGTTTTTGTCACTGCTAAGCTGACTATCTAATCTTTTTATACATTATAATACATACATTTTTGCATATAGACAAAGGGTAAACGTAACTATTTTTTCCTTCTCCCCTGCCTCTCTCAGCTTTACAACCTAACCTTTGACAAGTTGTTTGAGCAGCAAATATTATATGTATAATAAATAAAGATTTATTTAATTAACAAGTCACACTTAACTTATTATGATATATTTGATTTTATAATAGTACAAATTAGTCTTATTATTTATGGAGGCCTTATGAAGATTACAGGTTTATACGATGAAAAGACAATATTGTCTGAATTGGGCAATCGCATCCAGCAATATAGGATATCCATGAATATCACGCAGGCCGAGCTTGCACAAAAATGCGGGCTTTCACTTAAGACCATTGCCCGAACAGAAGCGGGACATGATACTAAACTTTCAAATATTATTAAAATTTTGAACGTAATCGGACTTTCTGATAATTTAGATATTTTAATTCCGGAGCCGCAGCCGGATTATAAGGCCTTATTTGAGGAAAAGCCCATCAGAAAACGAGCAAGACCTGATAAAAATAAATCCGACACCGAATGGATTTGGGATGACGACAAGGTTATTAATAATTAATCTAACTTAATTATCTCAAGCAAAAGTATCCATCTACTAAAGATTAAGACGCCCTCACCGAGAGCGTCTTAATTATTGCTTTAATATAAATGTCCTGTCACAGCTTCGTGAATTAGAAGCTCATCAATTCTCTTGCTCTTTCCCGGACGAATCTCTCTAATGCTTTGACTCTTTTTGCCGGTAAATTATAGTTTCTATCCATTTTGAATTTGAATGTTGTAATCGGTTTAAGCTGTCTCCGCTGGCGGTCGGTTATATATGCCTTAGCGATGTCATCAAAGGAGACTCCAAACGCCGATGCCCTTGTGTTTGCGTATGCTTTTAAATCAACCATATCCGTGTTTACCGCATATGGGAACAGACCAAGGCCGTTATCAAAAATAGGCGCAAGTGAAATCGGCTTGTTAGTTTTATTGTCCACAAGCAAACCAAAGTTGCCCTGATGTCTGTCAGTGTTGTAAATGAGAGCATCAAAAATCATCATGTCGACAAAGTCATCATAAAATGTTTGTCCCAAGCCTTTAAGATACGCCGCTACATCAACAACAGTATTAAACTCGCCGAATCTCCAAATAGGAACATAAGCCAGCTCCTTGCTCGTAAACAGCTCGCAAACAGAACAAACACTCTTTTTCCAGCTTGATAGCTTATAATCAATACTGTTCAAACCCATCGCCTTTGTAATTTGTGCAGCGTAGTATTCGCAATACGGTTCATTTCCTGTGTTTGAAGCACCCTCTGTTCCGCCCTTGTAAAGCAGAATTTTGCCGTTAATTCTTCTCCAACCCTTGCGAAGCATACCATTTGTTGTAAACTCCGGGGATGACGTAAAACCCTTAACCTTTGCGCTGCCATATCCTGTGTATGCAATGAGCGAAATAGCCTTTTTAAACTCATTGTCATATAAATTGTAATCGGCAAATAAGCCTTCAAAGCCTTCACTCACAACCCAATAGCAGTCGTTAAGCGACAAGCCTAAGCAAACATTGAGTATTCCAATTAAGTCATTCTCTGCAAGATGAAAGGAAGCAAGCAACATATCAATATTTGCTCTTTTCTTTTGGATAGTGCGACTTCGAAGCCAAGATAATATGCCACCAGCCGAAATAGACATACCGATAGGCATAAGCTCCTTTTTAGTTTCATCTGCCCATATAATCGAACAAACCGTTCCCTTCAAGCCTTCATTTTCAAGGCTAAACTTCACAAGTGTAGTATCAAAATGTCTGAGTTCATAAATCATAGTCGCACCTCCTTTTTGGGTTTATTATTATACCCGCAATGCCGTATTTTTGTCAATAATTTGTTGCAAAGGGTTTTGTCAGACCGGGAACAAAATCTCGTTAAAAGCAGCTTCGCGTCATATAATGTTACAATCATAAACTTATTCGTGCAATTTAGTGTAATATTTTTATAATTTATGATTGATATTTACACGAATATCTGTTATACTATATTCAGAACCTTTAAGGAGGTTAGATTATGTATAGAAAAATTGCAGAATTTTTAGAGAACTGGAAAAACAGCGAACACCGCAAGCCCCTTATTTTACAGGGCGCAAGACAGGTCGGAAAGACCTAT
>ERZ773192.2001-NODE-2001-length-18353-cov-7.335829_pt1 | contig 18353 bp, 15 predicted proteins | sample MGYA00581010_ERZ773192 | MGnify/ENA primary metagenome ERZ773192 (study PRJEB29015, sample SAMEA2737741) | human gut metagenome | biome: human gut; feature: human-associated habitat; material: faeces | place: China | collected 2012 ...
AAGCTGAAGCATCTATACCCCATTATAAAGATTTAGGATTTACAGAGTACTAGTAAACTAGTGGTTTGCTCAACCCCTATAAGGGGTATTACCCGCTGACCCCTCAAAGGGGTACTGAACATTTATTATCGCTTCAATAGTTCAACCACCAGCAAACTGGTCAACACCACACAATTGGTGCGATGATCATCCAACATTTCAATTTAATATCAAATCACAACCTCTTGAGTTTCAGTTCTGCGGGTCGCTAAACCATTTCTGTTAATTCAAGAGGTTATTTTTGCCAAGGCTTTTATTTCCCCTGGTAGAACCAGGGGTTTATTTATGCCTAAAGGCAACCAAGAAAAAGGACTTCGCCGTAAAATACGGCGAAGTCCCAGGATTAGTGCCTTGTCCCAAGTTGGGACAAGGTTAGGTGTAGATCAGTTCGTTTATTACAATTTCTTCTGCCTGCGTTCTCAGCATATTCATATGCTGTACCCAGGCCAGCTGCTGCGTAGCCTTATCCGGTGCGGGATTTGCTCTTAGCAATTCAGCTTCAAGCTGTTCCATTCGACGAGCAGCGGTTTCTCCGATTTCCTTCAGATACGGGAACAAATGCTCGGTCAGGATCATGTCATTATACAGAATGGGTCGGTGTTCTTTGAGATAAGTACGAGCCATACAGGAAAAGCGGTTCCATTCAATAGGTTCGGTGTAGGACAGCTTGATATTGGGAATGTAGTAATCTCCGCAGAGCGTATAAGTCAGATTGTTCATCATAATAATTCCTCCGTGTTTTCACAAAAAGTGTCAATAAAAGAAAAATGAGTGATGTTCGGTCTTTCGACCTGGCATCACTCATTTTTTCGTTGTTGTTTACCAACCCCGCCTGACAGATGCCGTAAAATAGTTAAGTTGTTCTTAACTGTTTTACGGACACCCGCCTAATCCGGGAGAGCTTTTGCTGTACGGTTGGCAGAATGCGAGGCAAAAGAAACGGCAATACTTCTTTGCAAAATCCAAATGTTATGGTATAATTGATACAAAAGGAGGGATTCCCATGAATCTGGAAGAATTAAAAAGAAAGATGGACGAGGAGCACTATATTTATGACGATACGCTCTCGACGGTGCTGTACGTGGCTTTGCAGCTGGGCAGGCCCCTGCTGATCGAGGGCGCAGCCGGTGTGGGCAAGACAGAGGTGGCGAAGGTCATGGCCGCCGCCCTTGACCGGGAACTGGTGCGGCTGCAATGCTACGAGGGGCTGGACGAAAGCAAGGCGCTCTACGAGTGGAACTACCAGAAGCAGCTGCTGTCCATTCAGGTGAATATGAACGCCCAGGACAGGGAAGCGCTGACCCGCTCGCTGTTCAGCGACGAATACCTGCTGGAACGGCCGCTGCTCAAGTCCATCCGCTCGGAGAAGCCCGTGGTGCTGCTGATCGACGAGATCGACAAAGCCGACGAGGAATTCGAGGCGTTTCTTCTGGAGCTGCTGTCGGAAATGCAGGTGACGATCCCGGAGGTGGGAACGATCCGGGCAAACTCCGTCCCCTTCGTGGTGCTGACCTCCAACCGGGCAAGGCCCCTGTCCGAAGCCCTGCGGCGGCGGTGCGCCTATCTGTATATCGAGTACCCGGATATGGAAAAGGAGCTGGCCATTCTCCGGGCGAAGCTGCCCCATGTGGACGACCGCCTCTGCGCGCAGGTGGCGCTGGCGGTGCAGAAGCTGCGCTCCAACGAGGTCATTCTGAAAAAGCCCTCCATTGCGGAGACGCTGGACTGGGCGGCGGCGCTGGACGCTCTCGGCATCCGGGAGCTGACCCCTGACGCCCTGCGGAAGACCGCCGGATTCGTGCTGAAAAACAACGAGGACATGGCGGCACTGGATGCAGAAGAAATGGGCGGCTGCCACTGCGGCGGCTGCGAGGGGCATCACCATGGCTGAGCCGGACGTTTATCTGGAAAAGTTGTCTGCCTTCTCCCGGATGCTCCATCTGGAAAATCTAAGCGTCAGCCCCAAGGAGACGGAGGACGCCGCCCGACTGCTGATCGCTCTGGGCATGGACGACCGGGAACGGGTGAAAACCGCCCTCCGCACCGTCTACGCCAAATCCCGGGAGGAGCAGATCACATTTGACCGGGTGTTCGACGGCTTTTTCCTCTCGGAGGAACAGATCCGCCGTCAGGCAAAGGAGCAAATGGAACGGGAGCAGGAGCTTGAGCAGCACCGCAAAGAGGCGGAGGAAGAACTTCAGCTGAACGGGCAGCCCATGGATTTGAGCGAAAAGCAGCGGGAGACCTACGCAACCATGCCGGAGGAGGCCAGGCAGCGTCTGCGGGGCTTCATGGAAAAGTACCGCGGCACCGCCGAGCGCAACCCGAAGCTCTACGGCGATTTCATCCACTCCGTGTTCACCCGGGCAATCATGGAGCAGCAGATGCTCATGGAAAACGCCGGGGCGGGCGGGCAGGAGCTGGATCCGGAGATCGGAATTTTGTACCGGGACATTTCCCAGTTCAAGGATACGGAAATTCCCAAGGCCATCGAGCTGATTCAGGCCGTAGCAAGAGAGATCAACGGGGAGCTGGCGGCCAAGGGTCACTCCGGCGGTCACATGGGAAAGCTGGATTTTCGCCGCACCATCCGCAAGGGACTGGAAACCGGCGGCAGCTTTTACCGCCTGCGCTACCGGAAGAAGCGCGCCAAACGGAAGCGTCTGGTGCTGCTGTGCGATGTGTCCGGCTCCATGGTGCAGTTTTCGGAATTTGCCCTGCGGTTCATCCAGAGCCTGAACCAGGTCTCGGAAAGCTCCCGGGTGTTCCTGTTCTCCGAGACGGCGGTGGAAGCGGATGCCTTCCGGCTGCAAAATATGGATTTGTTCCGCAGTTATGTGAAGGATTCCGGGATTTACGGACGGGGTACGGATCTGGGGGCGGCGCTGGAGACCCTGTGTACCATGCGGCCGCCCGTGCTGGGGGCGTCCGCGACGCTGCTCATCCTCTCCGACACCAAAACCATCGACCAGCCCCGGGCGTTGGCGGCGGTGCGGGAGGCGAAGCGTCAGGCGGGGAGAGTGATTTTCCTGAACCCCATCCCGGAAGGGAAGTGGAAGTATATCAGGAGCGTTCAGACCATGGCGTCCATCTGCCCCATGGTATCGTGCAGCACCCTGCGGGAGCTGGCCTCGGCCTGCCGCAGACTGACAAAGGAAATGTAAACAAGTTGACAGCCCTCCGCGCCGTAGGCGCTTCCGGAAGGAAATTGCCCGACGGATTTGATGGGTGGTCGTAAAGTTAATGGGGCGTATCCGTGCAGATACGCTCCATTTTTCAATCCAACATGCGGGTACAACCCCTTGGCTCTCCCTCTGGGAGAGCAGTCACCGAAGGTGACTGATACTGAACTCCAATTAAAATCTTTTTTAAAGATTTTAGGGTCTATCTGAAAACCGTCAACATGCCCAAACAGCGGGTCTTTTCCGCCTGCTGTGCACCATTTTCCCTTGTAATACACAAAGTATTCCTGCGGAAAAATGGCTTCAGCAGGCGAAAAATCCCTCGCTGTTGGTCATATTCCCGGTTTTCAGATAGACCCTAATTGGAGTTCAGTATGAATACCGGAAAATTGCGCGGAAAGATCAATGAGCGTGTGCAGCGCTCTGCGAAAAAACAGCCGGGCATCCAAATGCCCGGCTGTTTACAGTGTTCAAGGTTCCTATTGTCCCATTTCCTTCCGGAGCATGGCTTCCAACGCGCCGGAGAAAATGATGCTCAGGTCGTCAACGGAAGCATCAATGTCAACGTTCATATTGACCCAGAGAAACTTCATGACATAGCCGAGAAGGGAGCAGCAAAAGAAGCTGGTCATCATTTTCCTCGTTTCATCGGTTATCTCCATGGCGGCAGTTTTTTCCCCGATAAGATCGTAGAACTGGCTTTCAATCGATGTAAAGACATACCGTTCCAGACGCTCCCGCGTGATGGAATCGGAAACGTGATAGACAAGCTTCGGGTTTTCCTGCATGGCGTGAAGCAATACTTTCAGCCGGTCTGTCCAGCTGCCTGTCAGCTGTGTCATTGCGAAAAACTGGTTTTTCTTCCGGTCAAGCCATTTGTCCAGCAGGTCGTAAATGTCCTGAAAGTGATAGTAAAAGGTGTTCGCGCTGACCTCGCTTTTGGAGACGATGGCCGAAACGGTGATCTTGTCAAAGGGTTTTTCCTCCAGCAGTTCCTCAAAGGCACGGAAGATTGCTTTTTCTGTGTAGTTCGCCATGGCTTTTTACTCCTGTTCTTTCTTGACGGTGGGAAAACGGCTCAGCGGCGCGCAAGCATCTCTTTCATCTGCGCGAACAATTCCAGCAGCTTGTCGATGTCCTTTCCGCTGGAATCCAGAAAATAGTACATGTACTTTCCGTCCTTGCGGCAGTGAACGACTCCTGCGTCTTTCAGGATCTGCATGTGATGGGAAACCGCCGGCGGCGTCAGCTTCATTTTGTCCGAAATGTCCGCTACCCGCACACCGTTGGGATCGCCTTCCAGCATAAGGAGCAGGAGCCGCTGGCGGACCTCGTCCCCGAATACTGTCAGCATTTTCTGACAGGCGGTGAATTTTCCTTTCAGCGTAAGAATATCTGTCTGACCCATTGGGAAGCCTCCATATACAAACGCAATTAAATATTTAATTGCATTTTACTATAGAAGACAGGAAATGTCAAGAAGATGGGAAATGTGGTTTTGCCGCGCTGGACAACGATTTTCCCACAAATTCGACAATTTCCCCCAAATCGAAGAAAAACGGCGGTTTCTCCTATTTAGGAGGAACCGCCGTTTTCCACCATGGTCATTTCGGGGGAAACGGTGTAAAGTTGTCATTGTCAGGTGGGATTCCGCCGGACGATGACAACTCTGTCATACGAGGAAGAATGTTATGAACAGAAACAATTTTACCTCTGAATCCGTCACCTGCGGCCATCCGGACAAAATCTGCGACCAGATCGCGGACAGAATTCTGGACGCGCTGCTGGAACAGGACCCCCAGTCCCGTGTTGCCTGCGAGGTGACCTGCACTACCGACGCGGTACATATTTTCGGGGAGGTCACCACGAAGGCGGAAGTGGATTATGCCGGCCTTGCCCGGCGGGTCATTGAGGAAATTGGATATACGGAACCGAACCGGGGGTTTGACGCGGAAACGTGCCGGGTCAAAGTAGATCTGCACGAGCAGTCCCCGGATATCGCAAGGGGCATTGCCCGCAGAAACGAGGCGGAACGCATCAACACCGGCGCCGGAGATCAGGGCATTCTGTTTGGCTATGCCTGTAAGGAAACCGTCAACCGGATGCCGCTGCCCATCGAGCTGGCCCACGCGCTGGCGAAGCGGCTGGAACTGGTGCGCCGCAGCAATGAACTGCAATACCTTCTCCCCGACGGGAAAACGCAGGTCACGGTGGAATACGACGGGCAGGACCGGCCTTGCCGGGTTGCGGCGGTCATCGTGTCCAGCCAGCACCGGGAAGGCGTTGACATTCACACGCTGCGGGACGACATTCTGGGGCATGTGATCCTGCCGACGATCCCCTCCGCGCTGATCGATAAGGACACCCAGTTCTTCATCAATCCCACAGGGCGGTTCGTCATGGGCGGCCCGGCGGCGGATTCCGGCGTTACGGGGCGCAAGCTGATTTCGGATACCTACGGCGGCTGTGCCCGTCATGGCGGCGGTTCGTTTTCCGGGAAGGATGCCTCCAAGGTTGACCGGAGCGGGGCATATCTTGCCCGGTACATTGCGAAGAACATCGTCGCCGCCGATCTGGCCGACCGGTGTGAAGTGCAGCTTGCCTATGCCATCGGATTGGCGGAGCCGGTGTCCTTCCGGCTCGATACCTTCGGCACGGAACGGCTGAAGAAGGACGATATCTATAACGCCGTTCTCCGCACGGTGGACATGCGCCCCATGGCGATCATGGAAAAATTCGGACTGATGAACCCCATTTTCTCCCGGGTATCCTGCTATGGCCACTTTGGGAGCAATGCGGCGGATATGCCATGGGAGCGGACAGATCTTCAGCTGTCCGTCTGATTTCTGTAGGAAATAAAAATAATTTAGGGTCTATCTGAAAACCGTCAACATGCCCAAACAGCGGGTCTTTTCCGCCTGCTGTGCACCATTTTCCCTTGTAATACACAAAGTATTCCTGCGGAAAAATGGCTTCAGCAGGCGAAAAATCCCTCGCTGTTGGTCATATTCCCGGTTTTCAGATAGACCCTAATAGTATAAAGAAAAGGCAGACATCATGGCGGTTTTCCATGTGTCTGCCTTTTTATTATTTTACTGAACGCCGGAGGCTTTGATCGAAATGCAGTGCTGACTTGCACTTACTTCGCCTGCTCCGCGATCTGCCTGAGCAGGATTTCCTCCGCGTACCCGTAGGCGCGCTCCACGGAGCCGGGCTCGAAGGGGTTGGCCAGATTCGCGTAGCGCAGCGTTTCCAGATAGCTGCGGCTGCCGCCGGTCTTGCAGAGCTTGAGATAGTCCTGCCACGCCGCGTCCCTGTTCTCGGCGTACTTCTTCTTGAACTCCATCGCGCCCATGGTGGTGAGGGTGTAGTTGATATAGTAGAAGGGGTAGAGGTAGATGTGCAGCTTGTGATACCAGTAGCCGCCCCGCTCCATGAAAGCGTCGTCCTCATAGCGCCGCCATGGCATATATTTTTCTTCCAGCAGGTGCCACTGATATGTCCGCTCCTTGGGCGTCATCTCGGGATGGGCATAGCAGATGTGCTGGAACTCGTCCACGGCCACGCCGAAGGGGACGAAGGTCAGCGCCTCCTGCAAATGGGCGAAGCGGAACTTGTCCGCCTGATCGCCGAAGAACCACTCGGCATAGGGGTAGGCGAACTGCTCCATGGACATGGAGTGGATCTCTGCGATGTCGGTGGATTCGCTGTAAAAGTCTGCGATCGGCTGGCTGCGCATGGCCATGTAGCCCGCGAAGGCATGACCCAGCTCGTGGGTCAGCACTTGCATGTCGAAAATCGTGTGGTTGAAGCAGGAGAACACGAAGGGGGCTTTCAGGCTGGGCAGGCTCGTCATGTAGCCCGTGGAGGCCTTGCCCGGTTTGTTCTGCAGGTCCATCAGCTCGTGGTCGATCATGAAGTCGATGAATTCGCCGGTTTCCGGGCTGATCTCGTGGTACATCTTCTGGGCGGTCCTGACCATGAAGGCGTCGTCGCCTGCAGGCTCGGCGTTGCCGTCCGGGAAGACCATCTTCTCGTCGTACCACATGACATGGTCGATGCCGAGGCGCTTTGCCTGCGCGTCATAGAGCTTCTGGCACAGCGGCACGAGGAACGTGCGCACCTGCTCCCGGAAGGATGCGACTTCCTTTTCGCCGTAGTCCGTGCGCCCCTGCTCCAGATAGCCCACGGGAATGTAGTTCTCGTAGCCCAGGTTCCTGCCCATCTGGTTGCGGATGCGGATAAGCTCGCTCCAGATCTCCTCCAGACGCGGCTCGTTGTCCTCGTAGAACTTGGAGTACGCCTTGACGGCGGCGGCGCGCACCGTGCGGTCGGGATGCTCGAAATACTTCTGGACGCCGTAGAGGTTCAGAGTCTTGCCGTCGAAGGAGATCTCGGCGGTGGCCATGATCTTCTGATATTCGTTGGTCAGGCGGCTCTCCTGCTGACGCAGCGGGATGTTGGCTTCACAGAACAGCTTCTTCTGCAAGTCCATGGAGACAAAGTATTGCTTGCCGAATTCCCGCTCGATGTCCGCCCGGAAGGGGCTGGCCGCGATTGCCTCGCTGAGCACCACCTCATCGCCGCTGAGCGTGGGCAGTGTGTCCTGTAAATAATTGATCTCCGCCTCATAGAATTCGTCCCGGGTGTCCAGCGTGTGGCGGATGTGTGCGATGGAATACTGGGTGAACAGCTCGCAGCTCTCGTGGTCGATCTCAAAAATCAGGCTGCGCAGGGCTTCGTAGCTCTCCGCCTGCCCGACTGCGGCTTTCCATTGGGCGAGTTTTGCCCGGCGCGTCTCCAGATCGGGGCGCTTGTACTCCAGTGTTGAAAACTTGTAATTTTCCATAGTGTCCTTGTCTCCTTACATGATTGATAGGGGGCTAAAATCCTTTTTCGGGAACATTGATTGCCGGCTTTTATCTGCTTCTAAAAAAGCCTGCAGCACATTTTATACATGCCGAAATCCCGGGTCCGCAGAGCCTTTACCAGCGTGCGGTTTCCGGAAACGTCCAGATCGGCGGGGAAGGTATTGCAGAAAAGGTCACAGGTCAGAACGAACACGCTCTCCTGAATCTCCTCCGGAAGGTCCGCGATGCGGTGCTGGTTCAGACGGATTTGCAGCAGAATGTACCGGAAATAGGCGTCGTCTGCCGGAAGCCCCGCCTGGGCGTGCTCTGCCATCAGTTCCTCCGTGATCCAGTAGGTGTCCACGGACTTGGGCTTGCCGTGGGAGGACTTGACAATGCCGGCCTGGTTGATGCGGTAGCCGTAGGCCATATGTCCTGTGACCCAGACGTTTTTGGCATTGGGGAAAATCAGGTAGGAGAGCAGGGAGTCCTCGTACCAGTAGCCCTCGGGGAAGCAGAGGTGTTCAAATAGTGCGCCTCGGTAAACTTTTCCCCAAGGTTGTCCATGCAGTGCGTAAGGGGAGGATATCTTTTGGTCGGATTTGTAGCGGTGCATGATGGCTTTCCCGTGGTCATACACGTAATATGCGCCGCCCTCCACCAGATCGCAGTCGTGGGCAAATGCGGTATCCAACAGGGCGTCAATGGCACCGGGCAGAAGAAAATCATCGGAATCAACAAACATAATGTATTTGCCGAAAATTTCCAGAATCCCGGTATTTCTCGCGCCGGAATGTCCCTTGTTCCGCTGGTGAATGACTGTCACCCGCGGGTCGTCGGAGTAGGTGTCCGCGATCGCGGGGGTGGTGTCGGTCGCGCCGTCGTCCACCAGAATGACGCGGTATGTATACTTTGTCTTCTGTGACAGTACGGAGTCCATGCACTGGGCGAGATAGGCTTCCACGTTATAGGCCGGGATCACGATCTGCAAATCGCACTCCGGATTCAGCAGACGGTTGTCGGCGGCCGCGGTTCCCGTGGGGGGAGGGGAGAAGCGCAGCAGCGTTTCCCGTGCGCTGGCAGAATCCATGGCGGATCTCCGGCTGAAAACCGGCGCGGCTGTGTTCAGGATGCCTTTCAGGGTGCCTTTGATCGCACCTTTCAGCGTCGATGCTGTCATAGTATCACCTCAAAAAATAGTATACTGTTTCCCGGATGGAAAGTCAATATCCCGGCGTCTGGTTGACATTTTCAGCAGAATGCAGTAGAATTTGGGCAAATCGGGAAGAAAGTGAAGGTGGCGAATCTGCTGCCCGCCATTGTGATCGCGGTGGCCGCGGCGTTTCTGCCTGTTTGATGGAGGAAAATATGGCGAACATTCTGGTATCCGGGCTGATCAACACGGAGACGACCGTGCGGGTGCGGCAGTTTCCGGTGAACTATTACCCCATTGATTACCCCTTTTTCGGGGTGAACACCGCCGTGTCCGGCGTGGCGTACAACATTTCCAAAGCACTGAAAACCTTGGGGGACGACGTGACCCTGGTAACCATGACGGGGCGGGACTTCCCGGCGGAATATATCCAGAGCCAGCTTTGCACGGCGGGAATCGGAACGGACTGGGTCAAACCCAGATTGAAGGAGACGCCCAACTCCGTGGTGCTTTACGACGGCGATGGGAAGCGGCAGATCTACTGCGACCTGAAGGACATTCAGGAAACGCCCTACGACTTCCCGGAGGACATTTGCCGGGATGCCGACGTGGTGGCCGCCTGCAACATCAATTTTAATCGCCCGCTGCTGCATCAGGCGAAGACGCTGGGCAAAACCGTGGCCACAGATGTCCATGTGCTTTCGGACATCCACGACGAATTCAACCGGGAATTCATGTCCTGCGCGGATATTCTGTTCCTCAGCGACGAGGGAATTCGTGGAGACTACCGGGATTTTCTGCGGGCGCTGGGGGACACTTACGGAAACCGTATTATCGTTCTCGGCAGGGGAGCCGAGGGCGCGGCCATGTACCTCCGGGAGGAAAACCGCATTTTCGCCCTGCCCGCCGTGCAGGTGGGGGAAATCGTCAACACCGTGGGCGCGGGGGACGCCCTGTTCAGCGGCTTCCTGCATTATTTCGCGCGGGGATACCGCCCACTGGATGCGCTGGCACGGGCGCAGGTTTTTGCGTCCGCAAAGATACGTGTCAGCGGTGCGGCCAACGGCTTCCCCGCGGAAAAGGAAATGGAATCGCTCTGCCGGGAGTACGCGGGGAGAATGGAATATTACGAAGTATAAAAATCGAGGCAGCACGAATTGGGGCGCTTTTCTATGTTGTGCGGACACCCCCTTGCCTCTCCCTTTGGGAGAGGTGGCTGAGCGGAGCGAAGACGGAGAGGGAAGACTAGGGTGCGGTACCCTCTCAGTCACCTTCGGTGACAGCTCTCCCAGAGGGAGAGCCAAGGAATAGCGTGTTGGAATGAGAAATGGAGCGTATCTGTACCGATACGCTCCATTCACTGTTTTACGATCACCCATTAAGAACGCTGCCCCGATTTTTCACTCCAGAACGTGCTCCAGACCCATTTGCAGAATGGTCTTCACATGGTCGTCAGCCAGAGAGTAGAGGATGTTCTTCCCCTCCCGGCGGAATTTGATCAGGTGCATTTGCTTCAGAATCCGAAGCTGGTGGGAAATGGCGCTCTGGCTGACGTCCACAGTCTCCGCAATGTCCGTCACGCACAGCTCCTGTCGGGACAGAAGCGCCAGAATATGCACCCGGGTAGAATCGGCAAAGCCCTTGAATAGCTCCGCAATGGCGTCCATGGTTTCCTTTTCGGGTACTGACTGCATTCAGATCCCTCCTTTTATCCCGTATATTCTAGCCCATTTTTTCAAAAGATGCAACTGTTTTTTCCATAGCGTCTTGCAGCGCTCTGGAAATGGGCAGCATGGTGTCCGCGTCCAGCTTGACCACCCGGCGGTCGTAGGTTATCAGGCCGTTCACCTCATCCTCCACGTCGCTGACCTGGGTGTAGATGGCGGCGCACAGACCCTTTTCCACGGCGGGGACAATGAATTCCCGGTAGAGCGCCGCTACCGCTTCGTTCAGAGCTTCTCTTGTCGGGCAGGCACCGTAGCCGTAGGTTTTGTCGGGGTTGAAAATGTGCCCCTCGACCCGCCATGTTTTCCCGCCGAATTCCGAAAGCACCAGAGGGCGGAGGCCGTCGCCCTTCAGACGCAGCTTTCCGAAATACTGGTGGCGGCTGTCCACATCGGTGTTCTTTCCACGAAACCAGCCGGAGGTGGTGTCGATGAAGCGGGTAGCGTCCAGCGTGCGGAACCATCCGCAGACGCGGTCGCTGTCGAACTGCCCCCAGCCCTCGTTGAAGATCGTCCAGTAGCAGATGCAGGGGTGGTTTTTCAGCTGGTTCACCGCGTCAGCCGCGCCCTGACGGAAGGTATTGCGGCTTCGTTCATCCAAGTGAAGACGCCGGTCGTTCCATTTCTGAATGCCGATTGTGGGAAGCACGGTGTCCCGGAAATAACTGTAGCTGCTGTTATTGACCATGTCCTGCCAGACAATCATACCCAGCCGGTCGCACTGATAGTAGAATTCCTCCGGCTCGACTTTGATGTGCTTGCGCAGGGTGTTGAAGCCGAGACGCTTCATGGCGAGGATATCGTCGGCATAGCTTTCCGGGGCGGGGGCGGTGAGCAGCCCCTCCGGCCAGTAGCCCTGATCCAGCAGACCGTGGAAGAAATAGGGTTTGCCGTTGAGGCACAGGCGGGGGTATCCCACCACTTTTTTGATTTCCAGAGACCGGATGGCAAAGTAGGATTCCACCTTATCCTGCGCCGTTTCCACGGTGAAGCGGTAAAGATAGGGGGCGTCCGGGCACCAGAAATGGGGATTTTCCGGGGCGATGGTCACTTGCCCGTGTTCCAGCGGGAACTGCCCCAGCTGCTCCACGCTGACTGTACCCTCCAGTGGCGGAACCGTGGAGATCGTCACGGACGCGCCGTGATTTTCAATGTTCAGATTCTCTATATAAGTGCCCGGCACGCTTTCCAGCCACACCGTCTGCCAGATACCGGACACGGGGGTGTACCACATGCCGCCCCGGTTCATCACCTGCTTGCCGTAGGGGAAAGCCTGATCGTGGAGATCGTCGGTGCAGCGGATGACCAGCTCGTTTTCCTCCGCCAGCGCTTCGGTGATGTCCACGCAGAAGGAGGCATAGCCGCCCTCGTGGCGGCACAGGTGCTGCCCGTTCACGAACACCTCTGCAATTTGATCGGCAGCGCCGATGTGGAGCAGCACCCGCTCCCGGCGGAAGCCCTCGGGCAGAAGAAAGCGTCGGCGATACCATAATGGCGCGCCCTCTTCAAAATGCCGCCCGATGCCGGAAAGCCGGGACTCCGGGCAGAAGGGCACGGTAATGCGCATATCAAATGTTTCCGGTTTCCCGGATGATACGGCAAAATCCCATTCTCCGTTCAGGTTTATGTAAGAATCCCGGCGCATCTGCGGTCTGGGATAGACCTGCCATGGCGTGCCGGAAAGCGTTTCACCCCGGGGCGTGGTAAGTGCCTGTAACATGGACATCCTCCTTTTGCCGCCGATGGAAGTTTTTCCCGGGCGGAACACTGGAATACAGGGTGTTTTGCTGGATATTCTACTTACTAATCTACCATACCCGGGCAAACGTGTCAAGCGAAGCCGCAGACGGCGGACGGGGAAGCGTTCAAATCGACTTTTTCTATTAAGTTTTTACGAAAACTCTTTGCAAATGAAAAGAAATATGCTATAGTATACTGAGTTTCGTGTGACTATCTGCGCCAAGAACACGGGCGCGCACGTAGGAGTGTATCTGAAAACTGTCAAAACGCCCAATCAGCGGCTCTTTTTGCCCTGTGCCGCGCCATTTTCCCTTGAAATGCAGCAAGCATTCCTGCGGAAAAATGGCTTGCTCAGGACAAAAATCCCTCGCTGCTGGTCATTTCGCCAGTTTTCAGATACACCCTAGAAAGGCAAAAGAGATGCAAGATCTATCGAAAATTTCTGTCGTCCTGCCTTCTTTGGACCCGGACGAGAAGCTGAACGCCGTCATCGACGGCCTGCTGGAATACGGCTTTTCCAACATCATTCTGGTCAACGACGGAAGCAAACAGGAAAATTTACATTATTTCACGGACGCCGCCGCGGCTCATCCCGAGATTCATCTGCTCCATCATGAGGTGAACCGGGGGAAGGGCGCGGCTTTGAAGACCGCTTTCCGGTGGTTTCTGGACAACTGTCCCGAAGGCGCCGGCGTCGTGACGGTGGACGGCGACAACCAGCACCACCCCGAGGATACCCGGGCGTGCTGCGAGAAAATGCTGGAGACCGGGCACTGCATTCTGGGCTGCCGGGACTTTACGCTGGACCACGTGCCGAATCGCAGCCGGTTCGGCAACCACACCACGTCGCTGGTGTTCAAGACCTTCGTGGGCATGACCATTTCCGACACCCAGACCGGCCTGCGGGCGCTGCCCCGGGAGGCAGTGGAGGAGCTGGTGGACGTGGCGGGGGACCGGTTTGAGTACGAGACCAATATGCTTCTGGCGTTCAAGGAAAAGGCCATCCCCTTCGAGGAGAACAAGATCCGCACCGTGTACATTGAGGAGAACAAAAGCTCCCATTTCCGCACCTTTGTGGATTCCTGGCGGATATACAAGCTGATTCTGGCGCATTTCTTCCGGTATACGGTGAATTCCATCGTCTGCGCCGCAGTGGACACCGGCCTGTTCACCCTGTTTACCGCTCTGCTTAAAAAGGCGTTGGAGGGCTTCATCCTCACCGCAGCGGCAGGCACGGGCGCAAGAGTGATCTCGTCTCTGCTGAACTTCTTCCTCAATAAGAAGCTGGTGTTCAAGACCAACGCGGACACCGGTAAGACCTTACTTCGCTACTACTGTCTGGCGGTCCCCCAGATGCTGCTGCAAATTCTGCTGACCGACGGCGCGTATGTGCTTTTCCACGTAAAGCCCACCGGCGTGCTGCACACGCTGATTTACGTGGTCGTGATGATTCTGCTTTACATCATCGGCTATATGATTCAGCAGCGCTGGGTGTTCGCGCCCCAGAAACAAAATGAACCCGAGGTTGAGAAAAAATGAGCAAACGAAACACAATGCCCGATTATGATCCCGTTCCTTCCCAGCGGGGCGGGGCTTCCAGACCGCCCAAGAAGAAAAAGAAGAAGGGCAGCGGCCTGTTCGGCCGGATCGTCCGGCGGTTTTTCCTGGTGCTGTTTACCGTGATCGCCCTGATTCTGGTGGCGGCGTGTCTGGCGGCGAACCTGATCTTCAACGGCCCGTCCCCCGCAGCCCGGGATATTTTGACCATGACGCTGCTGGAGCCCAGCGGAACCAAGTGGATTCCCGGCCTGTTCATGGACGCACAGACCCTGGATTCCATCCGCGCACGGGACGACTCCAACCTGAAGGACGAGTTCTCCAACGCGTCGGAAATCGTCATCAACAAGGACACGGCGATTTCTGCCGGCACCGACGAGTGGGCAAATTCCCCCGACGGTATCCGCTTTGAATCCCACTCCGGCGACACCTATAACGCCCATATCATGATCGTCCGTGACCCCAGCAAGGTCTACCTGGGTACCTCTACGGAGAATTTCTCCACCTCCATTCCCGGCACCCGCATCGACGACCAGATCGAGACCGACGGCGCCATTGCCGGTGTCAACGCAGGCGCGTTCTTTGACAACGGTACCTCTGATCCTGCTGTCGGCTCTGTGCCGGAGGGACTGGTTTACTCCAAGGGCGTCTGCAAGTGGACGACCGGCTCTCCCCCCAACGGCATCAAGGGCTTCGCGGGCTTCAACAAGGACAACATCCTTGTGGTCGCTCAGGACAATCTGAGCAAGGCTCAGGCGGAGGAGCTGAACATCCGGGATGGCTGCTGCTTCGGCCCCGTCCTCATCATGAACGGGGAAATCAACCAGGAAGCCTACAACTCCAACTCCGGCTGGAATCCCCGTACCGCCGTCGGCCAGCGGAAGGACGGCGCCGTGGTGTTCGTGTGCATTGACGGCCGTCAGGCCGGTTCCGCAGGCGGCACCTATAAGGACGTCATCGACATCATGATCGAGTACGGCGTCGTGAACGCCTGCAACATGGACGGCGGCTCGTCCAGCATTATGGTCTACCGGGATACCTACGGCCTGTTCGGCGAAGCCGGTACCGTGCAGGTGATCAACAGCTATTCCCTGCTGCAGGAACGCCCCAGAAAGATGCCTACTTTCTGGATGGTCGCGCCGTAAGGAAGTGAGGGAAACCATGTATCAAGGAAAATTCGATTCTAAAAATAAAAAGACCGCGGTGGATGTTTCTGAGCTGGTCGCCCAGCGCAACAGCGCACCTTCCCAGGAGCAGCCCCAGCGCCAGCCGGTGCGGGAAAATCTGCCGAGAACCAACCCTGCCCGGACGCAGCAGCCTACCAGACAGCAGAATGTACGGCAGAGCCAGCCGACCCGGCAGCCCAGCGGAAAGCGGCCGCCCGTGACGCAGACCGTGCCGGAAAAGCACCGCAAAGGCCCCCGGCTGGGCGGCGTGATCTTCTACACCCTGTATTTCATGTTCATTCTGGTGTTCTTTGTGGCCACGTTCTTTGGCCTTCAGTGGCTTCAGGGCTGGCTGACGGATTACCAAGCCGCCCAGCCTACCACCAAGAGCCAGGAGGTCTTTGACCAGCTGTTTTCCCATCCCGACTGGGGCGCGCTGTATGACGCCGCCGGGATAGAGGACACCCCCTACGAGGGCAAGGAGCAGTTCGTCTCCTATATGGAAAACAAGGTGGGTGATGCGACGCTGACCTTCAAGGAGACCTCTGCGGGCCTTTCCGGCGATAAGAAGTATTTTGTCCTTCTGGGGGATGAGAAGATCGCTTCCTTCACCCTGTCTGGTCAGACGGCCGCCATCACCGACATTCCCGACTGGGAGCTGGGCAGCGTTGAACTGTTCTTCGACCGGAGCGAGACATTCTATATCAAGAATACCGATGGTCACACTGTCGAGGTTAACGGTGTGCCTCTGGACGACAGCCACGTGATTCAGATCGCCACCACTGCGGCGGCGGAGCGGCTGCCCATCGGCATCACCGGCGTGAGCATCTGCACCCAGGAAATTTCCGACCTGATGGCCACCCCCACCGTCACGATCTTTGACGAGTCGGGCAATCCCATGGAGGTCAGCTACGATGCCGGGACCCATACCTTTACCGAGCAGACCCAGGCCAACACCATCTCCGACGACGAGAGGGAAGCGGCGCTGAACGCGGCGAAGACCTACTGCCTGTTCATGATCGAGAAGGCATCCAAGGCGGACATTGCCAAGTATTTCGACACCTCCTCTGAGGCCTACAGCGTCATCACCAACCTGAGCGGCAACCTGTGGATGCAGGGCAATAACGGCTACCGCTTCACCAAGGAAGAGGTTTCCGATTACGCCCGCTACAGCGACGATCTGTTCTCCGCCCGTGTGTCGCTGACCCTGAACGTCACTCGTAAAGACGGCACCACCAAGGACTTCGGGTATGACTCGACTCTGTTCTTCCGGAAGCAGGACACTGGCAAGTGGCTGGTCTATGACGCCACCAACGCGGATGTCAACGCGCCGGTGGGCAAGGTGCGCCTGACCTTCATGAACGGCGATACCGTCCTGAGCAGCGAGTTTGTCAAGACCGACGCTACGGAGCTGGATACCCCGCTGGTCTCCGCCCCCGAGGGCAAGGTATTCATCGGTTGGTATCGTATCGACAAGTACGAGAACGGTACCACCTACACCATGGTCTTCGACCCGGATGAAAACGGCCATGTCACCATCCCCAACGGCACCACGCTGGAGCCGATGACGCTGTACGCTCTGTTCGAGACGCCGTCCGGCACCGACGCGACGGAAGGAGGCTAATATGCTGGCATTACTGAACCAACTGGCGGTCAGCTTTGACCTGCCGATTCTGGACTGGATTCAGGCGCACTTGCAGTGCGGCTTTCTGGATGCCGTCATGCCCATTGTGACCCTGTTCGGGGAGGGCGGCATCTTCTGGATCGCATGGGCGGTACTGATGCTGGTATTCCCCAAGACGCGGAAAACCGGCATCGCCATGGCCATCGCCCTTATCATGGGCGTGCTGATCTGCAACGTGACCCTGAAGCCCCTTGTAGGACGTCCACGACCCTATGATTACCAGCTGGAACACTTCGGCGTGACCATCAAGCTGCTGATCGACGCCCAGCACGACTATTCCTTCCCGTCGGGGCATACCATCGCTTCCTTTGAGGCGGCGGTGGCGCTGCTGCTGGTGATTATCGCAGTGCTGGCGGTGCTGATTTCGTGGCTGCTGCGTTCGGCGGCGAAGGGCGACGTGGCCAAGTCCAAGCTGTTTCTGCACCAGAAGGAAGAACTGCGCGAGCAGCAGGATATGCAGGTGCTCGTCGGGCACGAGGGCAGGACGCTCAGCGTGCTGCGTCCCTCCGGCATCGGCGATTTTGACGGCGTTCGGCTGAACGTCGTCACCGAGGGCGAATTTATCGAAAACGGCGTGGCGATTCGCATTGCGCGCGTCGAGGGCGGAAAAATCGTCGTCAAGGCGATCAAGTCATAAGCGAGAAAAAGACAGGGGGAAAAGAGTATGGTTGTGGAGAGCGTTGTTTTGATTGTGGCCATCATTCTGGCGGTGCTGGTTTTCCTGCGGTTTATTCCGCTGAATCTGTGGATCTCCGCGCTGGCTTCCGGCGTGCACGTTTCGATTTTCACGCTGATGGGCATGCGGATTCGCCGCGTTCCCCCGGCAAAGATCGTCGGGCCGCTGATCAAGGCGGAAAAGGCCGGTCTGAACATGCAGATCAGCAAGATGGAAGCGCACTTCCTCGCGGGCGGCAACCTCGACCGCGTGATTACCGCGCTGATTACCGCGCGCGGCGCGAACATCAAGCTCGATTTCCCGGAGGCCTGCGCCATCGACCTGGCGGGGCGCGACGTTTTGCAGGCGGTGCAGATGAGCGTCAACCCGAAGGTCATTGAAACGCCGGTCGTCGCCGCGATTGCGAAGGACGGCATCGAGCTGCGCGCCAAGGCGCGCGTGACGGTGCGCGCAAACATCGAGCGGCTGGTCGGCGGCGCGGGCGAGGAGACGATCGTTGCGCGCGTCGGCGAGGGCATCGTCACGACCGTCGGCTCCGCGGAGACGCACAAGGCCGTGCTGGAAAACCCGAATCTGATCAGC
>ERZ773192.2011-NODE-2011-length-18290-cov-7.152235_pt1 | contig 18290 bp, 13 predicted proteins | sample MGYA00581010_ERZ773192 | MGnify/ENA primary metagenome ERZ773192 (study PRJEB29015, sample SAMEA2737741) | human gut metagenome | biome: human gut; feature: human-associated habitat; material: faeces | place: China | collected 2012 ...
TCAACCGCTCCTCAACGTACCTTTGTACGCCTGTCGGAGCGGTTTCCTTGTCTGCACTTGTTTATCAACGTCTGCATCGTGTCGGAAAATACTTTTTCGACACGATGAAACCGCACAACAGTGCGGTTTAAAAAGATCAAATGCTTATACTGCCCTACACTGCTTTAAAGTCTTAGCTATAAACCGTCGGTTTTGCGGTCGAAAGACGCTCTGATAAAACAGCCTCTTCATATTTATGAGCTTTCTTTCTGAATAAAAGTCCACGGCAACACCTCGGACGTAACTTCCTTGCCGTTCAGAATATCAATGAGCTTCTGCGCCGCAATTCTGCCTATGTTTCTGTCCTCATAGGAAAGTGATGTTATCGGGACCGGAGAGATCCGGCTAAGGTTACTGTTGTCAAAGCTGACTACGGCAACGTCCTCAGGAACACGTCTGCCGGCGGAAAGCAGGCACTCAATAAGTCCGAACGCCACCTCGTCATTATAGCATACGACCGCCGTATTATCGCCAAGCCGATTTAATACCTCCTGAGGATTATTGAAAAGATCCTCCTTTGTTTCGGTAATGTACCAGAACACATTCTCATCGGGGATTATCAGACCGTTGCGAAACAGCTCCGAAATAAAACCGGAATACCGCTGATGTCCTTGAATGTCATCACTTTTGAAAAAACCTGCGATTTTTGTGTGACCACGTTCAATAAGATGCCGCACAAGCTCTGCACCGCCCGCCTGATTATCCGCACATACGGAATATATGCCGCTGAGCGACGGGTAATATCCGTTGAAAAACACTACCGGTATATCCATTCCTATCAGTTTTTCGTACAGATCGAAATTAGGATTCGGCATAGCTGATTTTGTACCCTCTATCAGTATTCCGTCAACGGGATCCTTGAGTATTTCTTCAAGGATAGCACGCTCATTGCAAACACGGTTGCGTGTCGCAGAAAGAACAGCGGTATACTTGTTTTCGGATAATACATCATTCACTGCCCTTAGCTGACTTGGAAAAATATAGTCGCTGATGTATGTTGCAACCACCGCTATCTTTCCTGTCCTTGGATTAAGCCGCTTCGGCCGCACCACCGAGCCGCTCCCCTGACGCTTTAATATAAGATTATCCTCTACAAGAAGCGACAACGCCTTGCGTATCGTCTGACGGCTCACATCATACTGAGCTGTCAGCAGCTCCTCGGTAGGAATCGGCTGTCCCTCTTTATACAGGCCGTTTTCAATATCGTTTTTTATTGCCTGTGCAACAGCTTCATATTTAGTCATTAATCATCACCTCTGTGCAAAGCACAAGTTCGTGCAAAAGAATACAAATTTGTCTACATATATAATACAACTTTATTCGTTGTTTGTCAAGCAGTTTTTATTCAGCACGATATTTGTATGCTAAAAAAACGCATGTTTTGTAATATATGCACAAATCTTTCCACTAAAAAATGTGTAATTTGTGTATTGCATTTGCATTTTCTTTGTGTTAGAATAAGGGCAGCAAAAGAGAATGCAGACAAAATTCGAAGTTGTAACGGATTTATTAAAAATTTGTCTTGAGCATTCAAAAAAACAAGCAAACGGACTAATATTTAATTCACGGAGGTAAAAAGTTATGAAAGTTAAGAAAATTCTCGCATCGGTACTCGGTCTGGCACTCGCAACAAGCGTATTCGCAGGTTGTAACTCCGGCGAAACCGCAAGTTCAGGCAGTGGAAACGGTTCAGGTTCTGCAAGCGGAGAACTCATCAAAGTCGGTATAATCAACAACGACCCCAACGAATCAGGCTATCGTACAGCCAACGACAAGGATATGAAGGCTACATTTACAAAGGAGAACGGCTACGACGCTTCCTTTGCATACAGCCTTAAGAATGACGAGCAGATTGCCTATGCACAGACATTCATTCAGTCCGAAGTTGACTACCTGCTTATATCCGCAGCAGGAACTTCAGGATGGGATTCGGTACTCAAGGATGCTAAGGCTCAGGGAATCAAGGTAATCCTGTTCGACAGAACTATTGATGCCGATGAAAGCCTGTACGAAGCCTCAATCGTATCCGATATGGCAAAGGAAGGCCAGACCGCAGTTGACTGGCTGGCTTCTCAGAAACTCGATAAGTACAACATAGTACATATTCAAGGCACAATGGGTTCAGCCGCACAGGTCGGCAGAACGGGTGCTCTTGACACCAAGGTTGCCGCTGATGAAAACTGGAAACTCGTTACACAGCAGACAGCCGACTGGAATGCTGAAACAGCACAGCAGATCGTTCAGTCCGTCATAGACAGCAACACTCCTTTCAACGTTATCTATGCTGAGAACGACGATATGGCAAAGGGTGCAGTTGCAGCTCTCGACAAAGCTAATATCTCACACGGCGTCGGCAAGGACGTTATCGTAATGGGCTTCGACTGCAACAAGTGGGCTCTCAAAAACCTCCTTTCAGGCAGCTGGAACTACGACGGTCAGTGCAATCCTTTCCAGGCATCCTACATCGACTCTATAATCAAGGATCTTGAAAACGGCACAGCACCTAAAGAAAAGGTCGTAATAATGGAAGAAAAGGGATTTGACGCCTCCACTATTACTCAGGAGGACGTTGACAAATATGGTATCTGATCGTTGTGAACAGCTTAGCTGAATCAGCGGATCAGCCATGACGGTAGCGATCCGGTATGATGGATAACAAAATCCTTTGTATCGGATCGTTTTGCGTCTAATAAACAAACCGGAGGCGAAAACAATGCGTGACGAAAATGTTGTTCTCAGACTTGAGGGCATATGTAAAGAATTTCCCGGCGTAAAAGCACTTCAGAACGTTGAATTCACTCTGCGCAAGGGTGAGATACACGCACTGATGGGTGAAAACGGCGCCGGTAAATCCACACTTATAAAGGTACTCACCGGTGTGTACGAAAAAGACGGCGGCGACATCTATATGTCCGACAATCCCGAACCTGTCATTATCAGGTCAACTCAGGATGCACAGAAAGCCGGAATAAGCACGGTTTATCAGGAGATTACACTCTGCCCTAACCTGACAGTCGCTGAAAATATGTACATCGGCAGATCAAAGGGAGCTTTCACTAAATGGAAGAAGATGTATTCACAAGCCGGCAAGCTGCTCGAATCGCTTGATATTCCGGCAAAACCGAATCAACAGCTCGGAAGCTGCTCCCTCGCAGTTCAGCAGATGGTTGCGATAGCACGGGCAGTCGATATGGATTGCAAGGTGCTTATCCTTGATGAGCCGACCTCCTCGCTTGATGAGCAGGAAGTTGAGAAACTGTTCAAGCTTATGCTTGACCTTAAGAGCCGTGGCGTTGGAATTATATTCGTAACGCACTTTCTCGACCAGGTATACGCAGTCTGCGACAAAATAACGGTACTGCGTGACGGCAAATTTGTAGGCGAGTACAACGCAGCAGATCTTCCTAAAGTAGAACTGGTTTCAAAAATGCTCGGCAAGGATCTCAACAAGCTATCCGATATAGACAAGCCACAACAGGCTGAGCATGAATCAAACGGCGAAGCTCCGGTATTTGAGGCAGAAGGGCTTGTCAGCAATGCGGGCATAGCGCCTTTCGACTTCTCGATAAAAAAGGGCGAGGTAAACGGCTTCACAGGACTTCTCGGCTCAGGTCGAAGCGAATCCGTCCGTGCAATATTCGGTGCGGACAGTATAACCGGCGGTACAGTCAAGATGAACGGCAAGACAATCAGAATAAGAAAGCCGCTTGATGCAATGAAGCACGGCATAAGCTACCTCCCCGAAGACAGAAAGCACGACGGTATAATCGGCGATCTGTCGGTAAAAGACAATATAATTCTTGCACTCCAGGTAATGCGTGGAATGTTCCGACCGATTTCGAAAGCGGATGCCGCAAAGTATGCCGACGAGTACATAAAGCTGTTGGAAATAAAGACGGCTTCCCCGGACACACCGATAAAGTCGCTTTCCGGCGGTAATCAGCAGAAAGTAATTCTTGCAAGATGGCTTCTTGCAAACCCCGTATACCTTATCCTCGACGAGCCGACAAGAGGCATTGATGTCGGCACCAAGCTTGAAATACAAAAGCTGGTGCTTAAACTTGCCGCCGAGGGAAAGAGCGTAACGTTCATTTCTTCCGAAATAGACGAAATGCTGAACGTATGTTCAAGATTGATAGTAATGCGTGACAGAAAGACTGCAGGCGAGCTTTCGGGTTCAGACCTTAATCAGTCCAAGATAATGGAAACGATCGCAGGAGGTGAAAAAGCTCATGAAAACGCTTGAAACGGCAAGTGGAAACGAAATCCTCGCTTTTCTTAAAAGAGCGGTCAAAAACCAGATATTCATTCCGTTGGCGGCACTGCTGATACTGGTGCTGTTCAACCTGATTGCCGACCCATCGTTCTTTGCGATCAAATATGCTCCGAACAGTGCCGGTGATATGGCGATTTCGGGCAATATCATTACAATCCTTGACAACGCCTCGGAGCTTGCGATACTCGCTATCGGTATGACGCTGGTAACGTCAGCCTCCGGCGGACAGGATATAAGCGTCGGTGCAACCATTGCAGTTGCGGGCAGTGTCGTTCTTAGAGTTCTCTGTGGCGGTGAGGTAAGCCCGGATACGCTCCACGCACCGATAATCGTTGCATTCCTCGCCTGCGCTGTCGTTTCGATGCTGTTAGGTGCATTCAACGGTGCTCTGGTCGCATACTTCAAGATACAACCTATGGTCGCAACGCTTATTCTCTTCACCGCAGGACGTTCCATTGCGGCGTGGATAAATAACAATCAGCTCCCTGTCATAAACGATAAAAGCTTCGGCTGGTTCGGTAACTTCATTCCCGGCTCGCCGCTACCCACACCGATATACATTGCGGCAATATGTATTATAATCATCGCACTGGTGTTACGTTTCACAAAGCTGGGACTGTTCACACAGGCAGTCGGTATAAACTCCGAATCCTCCAGACTTAACGGTCTGAACCCTGCACGCATAAAGTTCATGGCATACGTTATACTTGGTCTGTGCGTTGCAGTTGCAGGCTTCATCAAGGTAAGCCGTATCTCATCTATCAACTACTCGGTAGTCGCAAAGGATATAGAGATGGATGCTATCCTTGCGGTAGCACTCGGCGGAAATGCCCTCAGCGGCGGTAAGTTCAATATGGCAGCCTCTATACTCGGCGCCTATGTTATACAGTTCCTGACGACTACTCTTTATAAATTTCAGGTCGCTCCTACAGCACTCCCCGCATACAAGGCAGTTGTAGTAATTATCCTGGTAGTTCTCAGCGCTCCTGTTGTACGCAACAAGCTCAAAGCATTCCGCAAGAAGTTAGCTTCTCGCAGAAATCCTGTCAAGGAGGCGAATTAGCATGAAATTTCTGAAAAATGCCAACGGCAGATCCGGGAGATTATCTGATTCTAATCTGCTTCTGGTCATCACCATTGCGATATTCGTTGTAATGTATATCTGTGCTATGTTATTCATCGGCTCAGGCTTCACAAAAGTGCAGACCTTCTTCAACATACTCAACGAGAATGCGGCTTTGATAATTCTCTCCTGCGGAATGAGCCTTGTAATGATAACCGGCGGTATCGACATTTCTGTCGGCGCTGTTACAGCTCTCGTATGTATGTGCTGTGCTATGAATCTCGATTACGGCGGAGGTAATGTAGTGACCTCCATCCTCATAGCACTCGGAATAGGAACCGCTTTCGGTCTTGTTCAAGGTTATCTTATAGCATATCTCGAGATTCAGCCGTTCATCGTGACTCTGGCAGGAATGTTCTTTGCAAAAGGTATGACTACCATTGTCAACGCAACACAGTTCAACGTTGAAAATGAAGAATTCCAGGCGCTGAAGGAAATAAGAGTATCTCTTCCCGGAATAGGTTCAACAAACAAACACGGCGTATTCGTTCCGGCATACATAGAAATAGGCGTTATCGTCGCTCTGCTGATAGTAGCCATTCTGTTCGTGTTTCTTAAATGGGGCAGGACAGGACGTGGCTTCTACGCCATAGGCGGCAACAGCCAGAGTGCAAATATGCTTGGTATCAATGTCAAGCGCACAAAGTTCTTTGCTTACCTGATGTGCGGAGTGCTTGCAGGTATAGGCGGCTTTGTTTACTTCCTTCATGTAGGCTCCGGTTCACCCTCCCATGCAAGCGGAGCCGAAATGAATGCGATTGCCTCATCCATCATCGGCGGCACGATGCTTTCCGGCGGTTCCGGCAACATTATAGGAACGCTGTTTGGCGTAATTTCGCTGAGTACGATAAAGAATATAGTTTCCTCTCTCGGACTTGACGATGCATGGTGGACAAACATTACCGTTGCGGCAATGATCTGCCTGTTCCTTGTTATCCAGAGCGTAGTTCTTTCAAGAAAGAACAAGAAAAAGGCATAAACACAAGCCGCACTGAAACACATCTTTTCGGTGCGGCTTTTCTGTAAAGGAGAATTTATTATGAACAAAATTTACTTTGTTACCGGAAGCCAGGATCTCTACGGAGAGGAAACGCTCAGACAAGCAGCAAATGACAGTACCGTAATATCCGGTTTTCTTAACGAAAAGCTCTCGGACATCGCAGAAGTCGTATTTATGCCGGTCGTAAAGACCGCCTGTGAAGCAGAAGACATCTGCGTACAAGCGTCTTCGGACAAGGACTGTATAGGTGTTATTATGTGGATGCACACGTTCTCTCCCGCTAAAATGTGGATAAGAGCGCTGAAAGCACTGAAAAAGCCTATGCTCCACCTGCACACGCAGTTCAATGAAAAGCTGCCATACGACAGCATTGATATGGACTTTATGAATCTCAACCAATCCGCACACGGCGACCGTGAATTCGGATTCATCTGTACGAGGCTCGGCATTAAACGTGAGGTAGTTGTAGGCTACTATCGTCACGAAGATGTTACAGAAAAAATACGCAGATTTGCTTATGCCGCTTCCGCCGTTGCGTTCAGCAGAACTCTCAGGGTAGCGATGCTTGGTAACAATATGCGTGATGTTGCAGTAACAGACGGTGACCGTGTCGAAAGCGAGATTCGTTTCGGCTGGAACGTAAACTACTATGGAATAGGCGATGTAGCAGATATTGCCGACAGTGTCACCGATTCCGAGATAGAAGCGAAAATGTCCGAATATGCCGAAAAATACACGATGGCAACCGACAACCTTGCCGCTGTCCGTGAGCAAGCCAAATACGAAACAGCTCTGGATAAGTTCATCGCACGAGAAAAGATAAACGCATTCACCGATACATTTCAGGATCTCCACGGATTTAATCAGCTTCCCGGAATTGCGGCACAGAATCTTATGGCGAAGGGCATCGGTTTCGGTCCTGAGGGCGATTACAAGACCGCCGCTCTCGGTGCGGTTTTATTCAAAATGTCCGAAGGAAGAAAAGGCTCTACCGGATTTATGGAGGACTACACCTATGATCTTACCTCAGGCGAGGAGCTTGAGCTTGCGGCACATATGCTGGAGGTATCGCCTGTGTTTGCGGCGAATAAGCCGGAGATACAGGTGCATCCGCTCGGCATCGGCGGAAAATCCGACCCTGCACGACTTGTATTTGACGGAATTGACGGTGATGGCATTGCAGTGTCTATGATAGACCTTGGCGACAGATTCCGTTTGGTATGCGCCGAGATCACGCTTGTAAAGCAGCCCGCTCCTATGCCCCACCTCCCTGTCGCAAGACTTATGTGGAAGCTGAAACCGGATTTTGCTACCGGTGCGGCTGCGTGGATATATGCCGGCGGCGCACATCATGCAGTAGTTTCAACGGCACTCACAGCCGAAGATATACGTCTTTTTGCAAAGATGACGAACACGGAGCTTGTTATGATTGATGACAAGACCGACATAAACAGTTTTGAGCAGCAGCTTGAATTGCTTGACGCTACTGCAGCTCTCAAGAGGTGATAATATGACAATACAAGAGAAGATACAAAACGCAAAGACATATCTCGGAATCGAATTCGGTTCCACCAGAATAAAGGCAGTGCTTATAGACGACACATTTGCCCCGATTGCTTCAGGCAGTCACGAGTGGCAGAACCGCTACGAAAACGGCGTGTGGACTTATTCCCTTGATGACATCACAACAGGTTTACAGCACTGTTATGCGGCACTCACAGAGGATATACGGCAGAAATTCGGAGTAACTCCGACTACCTACGGTGCAATGGGTATTTCCGGAATGATGCACGGTTATATGGCATTTGACAAGGACGATAACTTACTCGTTCCGTTCCGCACATGGCGCAATACTATCACAGAGCAGGCGGCATCCGAGCTGTCAGAGCTACTTTGCTTCAACATTCCGCAGCGTTGGAGCATAGCTCATCTCTATCAGGCGATTCTGAACGGTGAGGAACACGTCAAACATATTGCTCATATCAATACGCTTGCAGGCTATATCCACTACCGTCTTACCGGAAAGCGACAGGTCGGCATCGGCGAAGCGTCCGGCATCTTCCCTGTGGACAGCACCGATTACAACGCAGATTACATCAAAAAGGTTGATGAGGTGCTTTCGGCAAAAGGTTTCTCAGTAAAGCTGACGGAAGTTCTCCCTTCAGTGCTTAACGCAGGTGCAAAGGAGGCGTTTCTGACCGCCGACGGCGCTAAGCTGCTCGACCCGACAGGTACACTGCAGCCGGGAGTTCCCTTATGCCCTCCCGAAGGTGACGCAGGTACGGGAATGACAGCGACCGACAGTGTGCTTCCCCGAACCGGAAACGTATCGGCAGGCACCTCGATATTCGCTATGCTTGTTCTCGACAAGCCGCTTAAGGGCTACTACCCTGAAATTGACGTAGTGACTACTCCCTGCGGCGCTCCCGTTGCTATGGTGCATTGCAACAACTGCTCCTCCGAGCTTGACGCATGGGTGAAGATATTCGGTGAATTTGCACAGCTCAGCGGTCACCCTATCGCAAAGCCCGCACTTTATGATATGCTGTATTATCACGCACTGACGGGCGACCCCGACTGCGGCAACACCGTTGTGTATAATTTCCTTTCAGGCGAGCCTGTTGCAGGAGCGGAAAACGGCAGACCGATGTATTTCCGCACTCCCGACGGAAAATTCAATCTTGCAAATCTGTTCCGTGCGGAAATATACTCTACTATGGCGGCACTGAAGCTCGGAATGGATATACTTTTTGAAAAGGAGCAGGTTTCCGTTGAAAAAATAACAGGACACGGCGGTCTTTTCAAGACAAAAGGAGTTGCACAGCAGTTCCTTGCCGACGGGCTGGGTTGTGCCGTTTCCGTTATGAAGACCGCCGGAGAGGGCGGCGCATGGGGAATGGCTCTGCTTGCGGCATATACTGTATGCGGCGGCGGAAAATCGCTGTCGGAATTCCTTGACAGCGAGGTATTCGTCGGTATGGAATCCACCACGCTTCAGCCCGAAAAGAACGGCGCTGAGGGTTTTGCAGAATTTATGGAAAACTACAAACGTGGACTTGCGGCACAATACGCAGCGGCAAAGTAAGAAAGGACGCAATATGTTAGAGAAATTAAAGCAGGAGGTACTTGAAGCCAATCTTCTGCTCCCGAAATACAACCTTGTAACGTTCACCTGGGGAAATGTTTCCGCAATTGACCGTGAGAGCGGAATGATGGTAATAAAGCCCTCCGGTGTACCGTATGAGGAAATGACAGCCGAGGATATGGTGGTGGTCGAACTTGCAACAGGAAAAACAGCCGAAGGCAAGTGGAAGCCGTCCAGTGACACGCCTACTCATCTTGAGCTATATCGTTCCTTCTCAGCTATCGGAGGGGTCGTGCATACCCACAGCCGCTGGGCTACTTCGTTTGCACAGGCAGGTGCAGGCATTCAGCCGATGGGCACAACACAGGGCGACTACTTTTATGGTGAAATACCCTGCACCCGTGCCATGACTCCCGAGGAGATTCACGGCGAGTACGAAAAGGAAACAGGAAAGGTCATAATCGAAACATTCAACAACATCGATCCTATGACTATCCCTGCGGTGCTTGTCAAAAGTCACGGTCCGTTCACCTGGGGCAAAGACGCACACGAGGCGGTACATAATTCCGTAGTGCTTGAGGAAGTCGCATTTATGAATTACCACGCCCTCACTATCGCACCCACTGCAGGAAGAATGCAGCAGGAGCTTCTTGACAAGCATTATCTGCGCAAGCACGGTGCAAACGCCTATTACGGACAAGGCTGAGAGTGCTTGTAATCTGACTGCGACGCTAAAACAACCGACCGCTTCAAAAGATGAAATAACATAACCGCAGGACTGCTCAGCTTTAAATGAGCAAGTCCTGCGGATTTTGTTTTTTTAAGAATAATCAAAAACTTTATATTCCTTACCGTGATGCGATTGCGGATATTCTGTTATCGCTTGACGGCGACGGGTGATTTATGTTACAGCATTCATGGCGGGTTTGCTTTGCATCCTGTTGCTTGTTTTTTGCTCAGCTTAACTTTAACACAGGTTTGGCTTTTCTGCTGCTCTTTTACATCTCTATTGCAAACCGACAAAATGTAATATATTTCAAAAATTCTATTGAAAAATCTAAATAAATCATATATAATTAAAATGTTGAAGTTGCGAAACACTCTTCCGCACTATAAGTTGATAACAGCATACAAGATTTGAATTATGAGGTGATAATATCAGACAATTATTTAACAAAAGCGGCATGATGATAACATTCTTTGCCGTAACGTATTTTCTTTGCACTTTTCTCATTTCCATGTTTTTAAATTCAGTAAGTTCAGGCGTTGCAGGCAGACTTTCGGATAAAGCGGAAATAATAACAGTTAATCAGGACCACAACTCCGAAAGCGCCCTTACCTACAGCGATTTAGGCGATATACTGTCAAAGTATAAAGCTGTCGGTGCAATAAAACTCGTAACCAAATACAATTCCGGCTACGCCCTGTTTGACTACGAAAAAACATCTTCTGAAAACAGCGCACCGACCGCCGTGATAAAGCCCGAACTTGAGCCGTACTGTATGACGATAAACGGAAGAAAAACGATAAACTTCATCGGACAGAATTACACCGTCAGCAGTATCAACATATACGGAGGTAAAGACAGCGATTTCATATTGCAGTCTGATAAACTCAGCGGCAGCACGGTGCGGTTTTCGGGACTGACGCTTATAATTGACAACAAAGATAAAACACCCTCAATCACCGAAAGCATAAAATCAGATATAACCGGGAAAAATCCCTATACCGAGATCAGAACCGATGATATATCCAAGATATCGGGAAAAGGCAATCTCTTTACATCAGGCAATATAGTTATCATCATTGCGATATTGCTTATCGGTCTGCTTATTCTTATGAATTCGGGCGTGTTCACATGGTCATGGATAAGCTCCAAACGCTCCGAAATAATGGCTCGCCGTATATGCGGTGCAGATGATGCGGACATTAAAAAAATGATATTCATAAATTTTCTTATAATTTCCGCAGTCGGCATACTTATCGGCTTTATTGTCACACTGCTCCTTACTCTTATTCCTGCCGTTTCTTATTATCTCGGCAATATCAGAATTTCCGCAGGACTTATATCCGTAGCGTTCATTCTTCTTATCGGCGGTATAATTTCCTACAGTCTGAGTGACAAGTATTCGCACGAACAGGTCATTTCGTTAAGGAGAGTGTTATGAACAAGCAGCTTATAAAAATAATTCTTTTCGATATAAAGTCAAATCTGCTTTCCTGCCTGCTTCTTACATTCCAGATGATAGTAGCATTCTTTGTTATAGGCGATCTTTGCAGTATCACCGCATATAAAACTGTAACTGTGAATGCCCTTGACGGCTTTGATTTTCCCAAAAACTGCTACAGCCCGTCAAGCACCGATATTTACACCGACGGCGGAATATGGACTGATTATGACGACATAGAAAAGGCAAGAAACCTCAGCTATTACATAGCCGAAAACTATAAAACCGAAGGATGTTCTTACCTTTATGAAAAAAAAGACAGCACAGACTATTCTCTGACGGTAATTACAGAGCATTACTTTGATATATTCGGCTTTGAAGTAAGCAAAGGACGGCTGTTCCAAAATACAGAATACGGCAAAGATCTGTCAGATAATCCGCCCGTAGTTCTCGGCAGTGACTTTGAAAACGACTATAGCATCGGCGACTTGTACCTTGATAAATACGAGGTAGTCGGTATACTGAAAAGCGGTATGAAAACAACCTTTTTGCAAGGTGACAAAAGCTCTGTCGTTTCCGTCGATGACGATGTATTTACACCTGTTATGAGCATTGAAAGCATGAAAGCACAAGGCATTGATTACCCCACCTCACTTATCTATGCCGATGATAAATCCGACCTTGCCGCAATAAATGATTACGCCGCAGAAAACGGCATGAATACATATAACTTCATATCTGCCGATGAAACAAGACAGCTTATCGACCTTGTTTCTACAAAAGCCGATATTTCACTCATCGTCATATCATCAATAATCATTATTCTTGCGGTATTTTCAATGATACAGTCAACCCTGCTCTATGTCAGAAAAAATATCCGTGAACTGCTCATACACATGATTTGCGGTGCTTCACAGTCGGATATCCTGCTCAGGATAAGCGCCGAAGTGCTGATTATAAACCTTGTTGGTGTTGTTGTTTCATCTCTTATATTTATGTCACTCCGGACTACACTTGTTTTTATGCTGACAGGCATTGCAACGGCAGTGATAGCCATTTTGCCCGTTATGGTGAGCATTAAGAGAAAACCGCTTATAATGCAGATAAAGGAGGAAAAGTAAATGATCAGACTCGACAACATATCAAAGACTTTCCGTGACGGTGACACACAGGTTCAAGCATTGAAAAATATCAGCTTTGAAGTAAACAAGGGCGAACTTGTCGCAATAATCGGAAAAAGCGGAAGCGGAAAATCAACGCTTCTTAATATTCTCGGACTTCTCGACAAGCAAACGGACGGCGATTATTATATTGACGGCAAAAAAGTATCTTCCATACCTGAGCGTGAAAAAGCAAAGCTCAGAAACAGTCATATAGGCTTTGTAATGCAGGATTTCGCCCTTGTCGAAAAATACACGGTAAAGCAGAATATAAACATCCCTCTTATATACACAGATAAGCCTATCAATAAGGAAAAGGCGATAAACGATGTATTAAAAAGCGTCGGACTGTCCGATAAAACAAACACGCCTGCCTACAAACTGTCCGGCGGTCAGAAGCAAAGAGTAGCCATAGCAAGAGCGGTGGTAAACGAACCACAGATAATCCTTGCCGATGAACCGACAGGCGCACTTGACAGCATGACCGCAGATGAAATAATGCAGATTTTCGAACGCCTCAATATGTCGGGAAAAACCGTCATAATCGTAACCCACGACAAAGACATTGCCGCTCGCTGTAAGCGTGTCATCGAGCTTTCGTATGGGGAAATTGCGAAAGGTACAAATTAATTAATTCGTGCAGTAATAAAACAAGTGTTTCTGCTTGACTTTTTCAACATTCTGAGGGTTGCCGCAGCAGCCCTTTTATTATGTCCGAATTCGTAAATACGCAAAGCTAAAGTTCAGAGAAGCGGATAAATGTGACATAACGGTATTGTTATACCGGAAGCTGTTGATATTCGGTTTTAAATGAGGAACAAAAGGAACGTTTAGCCTGTGCTCTAAAAGCCGAAATACCACGCATTTCCCTTGTACGTCTGATGTGCATCCGAGTTGCGTTTGCGTTCCTTGTTTTTTGTGGAAGTCGGCGCTGCTATTATCGTTGAATCTACTATCGTTCCCTTTTTAGGATCAGTCCTTTTGCTGTGAGCTGCTCTACCATCTGTGAAAAAAGCTTTTCCTGCAACTCGTTTTTTGAGATGGCAGTCTTATTTTTTTACAGCGCCTCGGTCTGTCGTTTATTGTTCATCACAGTATTCTTGCCGTCACTGCAGTATCTTTTTTCTGTATTCCGCCGGAGAAAATCCGGTCACCTGCCTGAACTGCCGTGAGAAGAATTTTTCATCATCGTAACCGCAGCTTACTGCTGTCGCATAAATGCTCATGGCGGTAGAATACAGTAAGTAGCAGGCTTTCATTACCCTTGAATTTATGCAGTCGCGGTTGTAACTTACATCAAAGCACTGCCGGTAAATCAAGCGGAAATGCCCCTCGCTGACGCACATTTTTCTGCTGACTTCCGAAAGCTTAGGCATCTTATTAGGCACTGAAATTATCCTGCTCCTTATGTCGGCAAGCTCGTTATAATGCGGAAGTCTTCTTCGTTCGCTTATCAGGCCGACATCGTGCTCTGCATTCAGCGATACGGCTGAGCGCAGTTCTCCGACCAGCGTGTTATCGGAACTGTGGTATGTGATAATAACCTGCCGTTCATCGTGCCGTGAATAAACCTCGTTGTGGAGCGATATTTTCAGTTTCTCAGGAAACATTCCGTTTTCCCTTTTGAACAAGATAAGAAATGTGTTGTCATCGGTCCGGCAGCATATTTCATGCTGAGTGCATACACGTTTTATTGCTGACGCTGTTTCTGCGATTATATCGCTGCGGTAGTTTTCGCCAAACAGGTATTCTCCGCCGTCCGGGAAACTAAGCCTTACCGCCTGAATGCAGAAGTTATGCCCGGCTTCCTCCACAATGCTTTCAAATTCACGAAGATTGTAGAACCCCGTCAGCGAATCATACAGTGCGGATTGCCGCTGGCATTGCGTGAGATAGTGGATATCATTCTTCATTCGCAGAAATTCCAGCGTATCCGCAACAGTCTTGTTCCAGTCGCGGAAGCTGAAATCATAGCTCGCCGGGCGGTTGTATTCCAGCACCGTATACCCGTAAAGCCTTGTCTGAAAGCACACGGGATTCACATAGAAAATCACAGGGGAATCGTGCTCCGTAATGAATGGCACTGGAGTTTCGCCACTGCTGAACTTTATCGGTGGTTCTGAATACTCGTTACCTATCGCACAGCACAAGAACTCATCACCGTTGAAACGTTCACTGTTCCATGCGCTGTCAAGGCACAGAAACAGCCTGTCAGCGCCGTGCAGCAGGTAGAAAAACTCGCTTACCGCTCCGGTGTATTCCTCAAGAGTACGCGATGTGGTGAGCCTGCCGGAAAACTGTGCCACGGTGCTCATAATGGTGTGATACTGGTCTATCTTTTCCGCGACAAGCTCATCTAAAAGATGCGAACGGCAGACGCCGCAGGAGCAGGTGTTTCCGCTTACGAACCTGTCGGAATTGTCTTGAATAGGACTGCCGCCGAGAATAGCACTCACAGCGTCCCGTCCCATTTTACGGCGGTTTCTGCGGTAAGTCGTCAGCAGCGGATAGTGATATATCCTTCCTGCGGTATGGTCGCCGCCGGTCAGGTCGTAGCCCGTTACTGTCAGCTCGCCGGGAATATCCACTCCTGCCTCCGAAAGAACATCACACAGCCCGAACGCCATTGAATCGTTGGTGCATATCACCGCCTGAGGTCGCGGAATTTCACCGCTGAGATACCGCCGGGCAAGTTCCTCGCCGGAATCGTTCCAGAAGTTCCCGTAATACACTCTGATATTATCAAGGCTTATTCCGTGCTTTCCGAATGCGCGCTTGCAGCCGTTCAGACGCTTTTGCGAAGTGGCGTTGTCCCTGCTTCCCGTCAGTATGTCGATGTCCGTGAAACCGTGAACCGTTATCAGATGTTCCGTCATTTTCTCCAGGTCGGTTTCATCGTCGGAATAAACGCTCTTAAATCCATCTATCTCCCCGTCAATAACAATGGCAGGGATTTTTGCAGCTCTTATTTTATCGATTGTATCGTTGATTATTGTTATATCCCGGAATGCCTCGGCTGTGACAATAACGCCGTCAAATAAATCCGGCTCAAAAAGGGAGTAAATTATGTTCTCATAATTCAGCAGATCATCGTCCTGCCAATGGTTGTATATGTTTGAGTAGACCGCAACATCGGTGTCTTTCATGAATGCGGCTTCGGATATTCCGTATAGTATATCGCGCTGTTCGGACGCGTCGGCTCTTGCGGTAATGACCGCTATTCTTCTGCGCGTAATATCACCCCGTTTACAGTATAGCTTAATTCCGCACTAAAGTCAAGAGCAAAAGTGCATATTATGATTAAAAGGTGGATTAAACGAATATATGCTATTGAATTTCTGCATTGCAATGTGTATAATAAAATAAAGGCAATACCGCGCAAAGATTGTGCGTGTATTGCGCAATATGACGGAAAAGATGCAAGCAAGACGCGCACAAAAATCCAATAAATGGTCTTTGCGCGGTGTTGCCCAAAAACAATGAGGTGATGCTAATGAAAATAAGCGAAAATTGCTACAAGCCGGAAAATACGGCTAATCCAATTTCGCCGAATGTATTCTGCGCCGACCCGACAGGCGTTGAGTACAACGGCAGACTTTATATTTACGGCACTAACGACCATCAGGAATACGAGGCAGTCGGCGATGACGGAAAGAACGGCTATGCTCACATAAAATCCATCGTTATGCTGTCAACTGACGATATGGTGAACTGGGAATACCATGGCTTCATAGACGTCGCAAAAATAGCACCTTGGATAGTGAATTCATGGGCGCCGTCCGTAGCTTCCAGAGTTGAGGCGGACGGAAAAACTCATTTTTACCTTTACTTTTCGAACAGCGGCTGCGGTGTAGGAGTGCTTACGGCGGAACACCCTCTCGGACCGTGGAGCGACCCTCTCGGAAAGCCGCTAATCTATCAGAATATGCCGGGACTTGAAAACTGTCCTGCGCCCTTTGACCCGGGAGTATGCATCGACGAAAACGGCACAGGCTGGCTTGCGTTCGGCGGAGGGACTCCACCTGACGGTAATACGCTGCACACAAATATACCTAAGATAGTGCGGCTGGGAAAGGATATGCTTTCGTTTGACAGCGATTTTGTTCCGATAGACGCTCCGTATTTCTTCGAGGCAAGCGAGCTGAACTACGAAAACGGAACGTTTATCTACACATACAGCACGGACTGGCAGTCAAGAGAAAACTGGAACAGAACGGACGTTCCTGCGCCGGGAACATGTAGCATGGGCTGTATGACGAGCAAAACTCCCCTTGACCCGGAAAGCTGGCAGTTCAAGGGCGGATTCTTCCTGAACGCCGGTGATTCCGGAATGGACTGGTGCAACAATCACACCCACCTTATCGAATATAAGGGAACAAGGTACATTCTTCACCACACACTTCACATTCAAGAGCGCACGAAAACAAAGGGAGGATTCCGCGGTATGTGCGTGGATCTACTGCCTTACACGGATACGGAATTTCCCGTCACAAAGGCAACACGTGAAGGCGTCACGCAGACTCAGCCGCTCGACCCGTATAAAGCTCACAGCGGTGCGGAGATGTTCACCTGCGCAGATATGTGGTACGAACAGATATCCACCGGCAAAATGGCTGTGAAGTCGCTGGCAGAGGGTGCATGGACTTACATAAAGGGCGTGGATTTCGGCAAGGGCACAGAAAAGCTGCTCGTTACCGCAAAGGGCATGGGCGTTATCGAGCTTCGTCTTGATGACAGGAATGCCGAACCGTTGGGAGTGATCGAACTCGCAAGTGATGGATTTGATAAAATTCCTGTGGTTCTTCCCACAAAAATAACAGGAATTCACAATGTATATTTTGCATTTTCAAGCAAGGACATCTGCCTTGAAATATGGCAGGCTGAATGAAAGGAGTAACTATGAACAAGAAGATAACGGCTTTGATTTGTACAGCGGCTATGCTGCTTGTTTCCGGCTGTTCCGAGCAGAACGGCTCGAATGATTCACCTGTGCAGACAGAAAGCTCTGCCGACAGCGTAGACAGTGTGAGTAAAGCGGAAACAAGCGACAAACCTGACAACGAAACAATAATCGACAGCCTTAATAACGGAATAATAATCGACGAGGTAAGCGGAAATGTCTACAAAAACGAGCGTAACGCCAATCCCATTTCGCCGAGTATATTCTGCGCAGACCCAACCTCAGTCGAATACAACGGCAGACTGTATGTATACGGCACGAACGACCAACAGCAGTCGGAAGAGGGAACAAAGAACGACTACGCCCATATAAAATCCCTGGTGGTATTTTCCACCGATGATATGGTAAACTGGATATATCATGGCAGGATAGAGGTCGACAAAATAGCGCCGTGGATAACAAATTCATGGGCACCGTCAATTGCTTCCCGCGTTGAGGAAGACGGTCTTACGCACTTCTATCTGTACTTCTCGAACGGC
>ERZ773192.2017-NODE-2017-length-18211-cov-22.981769_pt1 | contig 18211 bp, 19 predicted proteins | sample MGYA00581010_ERZ773192 | MGnify/ENA primary metagenome ERZ773192 (study PRJEB29015, sample SAMEA2737741) | human gut metagenome | biome: human gut; feature: human-associated habitat; material: faeces | place: China | collected 2012 ...
GATGTAACAAAAGCTGCCCATATGGGCAGCGCGCATACCAATACCAGGGTCATCAGAATGGGGAGCAGTCGTCTTTTCATGGCGGTTTCTCCTTCTATGGCTCACATATTTCTCTCCCGGGCCTGTGTGCCGCAAAATTTCTTGTTGGGAAAGTTTTTTGGCGCGCAGGCTCTGTTGTACGACCATCTTACCAGAAAGTGTCGCGAAAGGCAACGGAAATATCCAGATATCGGCATAACAAATCGGTGTGGGAGGCATTAGAGGAAGTTATGGCGGGTATTTTTTTGCTTGTCCGGACATAGGCTTGTCTGAAAGGCGGTGGGGCTTGTGAAATGGCGGCGGGGCGCGGCGGCGGTGTGCGGGGCGTTCGTGCTGTGGCTGGCGGCGGTGTGCGCGGGGAGCCAGGACCTGCGGGCGGCGACACAGGCGGTGCGGGACAGCTCGCTGGCGCAGCGGCTGGTACAGTGGGAGCTGGGGGACCTGTGGGCGGCGGACTCGCTGCCGCTGCCGGTGCTGACGGTGCTGCGGCAGTCGCCGATGCTGCTGGCAGCGGAGACGCAGGTGACGCAGACAGAGACGCCCCGGAACGCGGAGGAGACGCCCTCCCCCGCCCCGGCGGAAACACCGGAGGGCCCAACAACGGAACAGACGGAGAACACCGGCGGGCAGGGGGAATCGAGGCCGCTGTCGGTGGTGGCGGCGGACGAGAACGGGTATACCCGGGTGGGGGACGTGTTCATCAAGAACAGTTCGCGGCAGACGGTGGAGGGCATCGTGTTTGACGGGACGTTCGCGGCGGCGCTGGGCGAGGACGCGCCGCAGGTGCTGATCGTCCACACCCACGGCAGCGAGGCGTACACCATGCCGCCGGGGGAGGAATACGAGGACACGGGGAGCTTTCGGACGGCGGATGCCAGCGTGAGCGTGATACGGGTGGGCGATGAGCTGGCGAGGGTGCTGTCGGGCTACGGGATATCGGTGCTGCACGACCGGGCGCTGTATGACGACCCGGAGTACAACGGGGCGTACTACCGGGCGGAGGACGCCATCGAGGCGTATATGGAGAAATACCCCAGCATCGGGTTCATTCTGGACGTACACCGGGACGCGCTGGAGGACAAGGCCGGGCACCAGTACAAGGTGGTAACGCGGGAGGACCCGGACTGCGCGCAGGTGAGCCTGGTAATGGGCAGCAGCTGGGAGGGCTGGCAGGAGAACCTGAAATTCGCCGTGGCGGTGCAGCAGCACCTGACGGAGCGCTATCCCACGCTGATGCGGCCGCTGACGCTGCGGAATTCGGACTACAATGAGTACTTCACGCCCGGGAGCCTGCTGGTGGAGATCGGCGCGGCGGGGAACTCGCTGGACGAGGCGCTGAAGGCCGTGCGGGTGTTCGGAGAGGGATTTGCGGAGGTGGTCACCGGGGCGAAATAGGCTTGCAAAACACGGCGCGGCAGTGTATAATACGGGAACACGAAACACACGACGCGATACGGAGGATAGAGATACCATGAAACGGAACCGCGGCTTTACATTGATGGAAATGCTGATCGTGGTGGCGATCATCGCTGTGCTGGCGGCTATTGCCATCCCTGTGTTCAACGGCAGCCTGCACAAGGCCAAGGTGGCCGCCGACATGGCCAACGTGCGGGCGTATTACGCGGAATTGCAGATAGACTACCTGACCACGGGGGAGTTTCGGGAGGATGTTGGGACCCAAGTAGGTGATATGCGGACCGAGATCAATTTCCTGGACGGTACGACGGTCAACTTGCAGGACGGACACCTAACGGTGATACTGGACCGCGATTGGTATGGTACGAAAGAACCTATAGGATACCAGCTGTACTATATGTGCAACAAGGGCGACCACACACTGCTGCTGAAATAATGATGAAAAAAGAGACCGCGGGGCGGTCTCTTTTTTGCGTTCTCAGCGGTTTTTCTTGGCCAGCTCCATGAGTTCCGGGTACTTGGAGATGACGTAGCTGTAGCTGCCGCGGCCATGGGGCAGCAGGCAGTCGGAGCAGTCCTTGACGCCGTTTTCCAGGTACCTGAAGTTGCCGCCGCACTTGCTGCCCAGGGTGTACAGCGGGCAGTAGCAGAACAGGCAGTTGAAGTCCTCCGGGTGGGCGGTCTTGTGGCAGGGGAAGAACTCGCAGGCGGTGTGCTGGGTGAAGGAGTAGGCGCACTCCTCGGGCTTTTTGGTGTAGATATCGTCCATGTCAGTCCTCCACGGTGACCAGGCCGTCGTCACCCACGGTGACGGTCATGCCGGTCTGCACATATTGCAGGAACTCGTCGCCCAGGGAGTCCACCACGGGCATTTTGCTGTCGGTCCAGACATCGCCCAGAATGGCGCCGGAGGCGGCCAGGGAGTCGATGGGCAGGGAGAAGAGCATACAGGCGGGCTGCTTGCCGTGGGAGCAGACGGTAAAGAGCACCATGCCGCCAGTGGTGGAGCCGATGGTCTGGGGCAGGCAGAGGGCCTTGCCGATCATGGGCTTTTTGTAGATGTCGGGGTTATTCTGGTCGCCGCACTTGACCTGCTTGTCGCCGAACATCATGGCCATCTGGTAGCTGGCCAGGGTGTTGAAGCCGCCATGGCTGACCAGCGCTTCGGCGGTGCAGGTGCCGGGGACCACCACGCGGCCCTTGAACTGCTGCATATCAGCGTCCCTCCTTTCCGGTGAGGATGTCCAGTATCTCCGCGTCGGTATAATACCGGGCGCTGGTGTAGGTGCGGAGCTTATTGGAGTTGGTGATGACCGCCTTTTTCTTGCAGAGGGGGTTGTTCATGTACATCAGCGGGCAGATGTAGCTGAGGATCACGCCCATGCTTTGCAGCTTGTAGCCCTCCACGGTGTCCTTGAAGGCGTCCAGCACCGCCGGGGCAGCGGTGAACACGGTGGGAACGGCTACCTGCAGGCGGTTCTGCGCCCGCAGGGCGTCGGTGAGCTTCGCCGTCCAGTCCTTCAGCTGCTCCAGCGTCAGGTGAGGACAGCCCACGAAGCACAGCTGCGGCGCGGCGGCAGGGTCCTTCCAGATGACGGGATAGCTGCGCTTCACGCGCTCCAGCTCGGCGTCGTCGATGATGTAGGTCCGATAGCCCTCCCGCAGCAGGGCCTCGCCCTGCTGTTTTGCCTCGGGGGTCAGGTGCTCCACATGGTACAGGCCCACGGCGCCGTTGGAGGCGGTGGCCGCGCCGAAGTCCTTGAGATAGGCGCGGTTCTCGTCGTTCAGCTCCGTGCCCAGCCAGGCATCCAGGCCGCGGATGTAGGGCACGTCCTCCATGACCTTCATGCCGATGGCGGAGCCGAGAAGCTGGGCCTCGGGCCGGCGGGTGCATTTGACCTCCACCAGCCAATGGGCCTTGCGGCCCTCGTCGGTGAGCAGGCCGAACTCCGGCACGAAGCCGGCGATGCTGCCCATGAGCTCCAGCATACCGCTGTTGCGGTTGCAGCGGGCGCCCAGGACGGAGTTGGCGTAGACCACGGCGGAGGACTCCGCCCAGCTGAGGATATCACCCTGTTTTGGGGTGTTGCCCACCTGATCCAGATAGCAGGTACAGGTATAGGCGTTATCGGCGGTGATGCCCAGCTTTTTCAGCTGCTGCTCATACCGGTCCTGCTGGGTGTACATGATCTTGCGGAAGACGATGTCCTCCAACAGACTGGTGGGGACGTGCTTATCCAGGGGCAGGGGGTCAGCAGTGAATTTCTGACCGCTGGTAAGGCCGGACTCGATAAGACGGTCGTACAGGTCGTAGACCGGCTTCATCACCGCCAGGCCGAAGGAGATGACGGTGTGGCCGTACTCACTGGTAACGGGGACCATACGCCGGGCGCCGAAGGTATCGCCGTACATGACCAGCGTCTTGACCACCTTGGCCATGGTCTCGCCCCGGGCGCCGTCCAGCAGGGCCTGCTGCTGGGGTGTCAACTGCATAAAACCACTTCCTTTGTTTCAGAATGGTGCTGCGCTGGCTCCATTGTACCAGTCCGCCGCGGGAAAGTCAACTTGACGAAGAGGACGCGGTGGAGTATACTGCGGGAGAAAGGACGGTGGCGATATGCGGAGCGTGCTGCTGTGGAAGGATATGGATCAAGTGGCGGAGCAGATGGACGCCGCCGTATTTCAATATGTGGGTGAATTGCAGACGGAGAGCTTTGAGGCCTTTGCCGACTTCGACCTGCTGGCCTTTGACTGGTACGATGTGCGGAAGGCGGGGAAAAGCGGCAAGGTGCTGGTATACATCGACCGGGAGGACCTGTTTTTCTTCTGCCGGAACGAGGCGGCACAGCAGTATGTGCAGGGTGCGGTGGACACGCTGACCGCAGGCGGGCCGCTGAATGACCAGCAGCTGCTGTACCGGTTTTTTGCGGGGCTGTTCAAGGGCGACATGGCGTATCTGGAAAAGCTGGAGGCCCAGATCAACGGCGGCGAGAGCACCATACTGGAGGACAAGGCCAAGGACGACGCGCCCCGGCGCATCGCCGCGTGGCGGCGGGAGCTGCTGCACCTGAAGCGGTACTATGAGCAGCTGGACGCCATCTTCGATGAGATGTGCGACAACGATAACGGGCTGATCGAGGCGGACATTCTGGCGCGGCTGGAGGTGCTGGGGCGGCGGACGGGCCGGTATCTGCAAAAGGTATGCGCGCTGCAGGAGCTGGTGGCCCAGCTGCGGGAGGCCTATCAGAGCCAGCTGGCCATCCAGCAGAACGACCTGATGCGGGTATTCACCATTGTGACGGTGCTGTTCCTGCCGCTGACGCTGATCACCGGCTGGTTCGGCATGAACTTCGTAAATATGCCGGAGCTGCAGTCGGAGTGGGGCTATCCCGTGATCATCGCCGCCAGCATACTGCTGGTGGCAGGACTGCTGTGGTTCTTCAGGCACAAGAAATGGCTGTAAAAAAAGCGCCCCTCAGGCCGCCTGGCCTGAGGGGTGCTTTTCATCTGTATACCACCGCTGCGGCGGAGAGGGCGGCCAGCAGCGGCAGCAGAGTCTGCCCGCGCTGCCGCAGGCGGCGGCGCAGGAACGTAACGGCGGTCATTCCGCCAGGGTCTTGCCCATGGCGCGCAGGGCATCCAGGGCGGTGTCATCCGGGGCCTCGCAGCAGATCACGCTGTCGCAGACCAGGTTCACGCCGGCATCGGCGCAGTCCTTTTCCCAGGAGCGCATCCACTCGCCGTCGCCCCAGCCGTAGGAGCCGAACAGGGCCACGGCCTTGCCGCCCAGGCAGTTCTTGCAGGCGTCGAACATGGGCTGGAACTCCATCTCCTCCAGCACCTCGCTGCCCATGGCCGGGCAGCCGAAGGCAATGGCAGCATAGCCGTTCAGCTCGGCGGTGTTCACCTGGTCCACCGTCAGCAGCTTGGCATCCGCGCCGGCGGCGGTCATGCCCTCCAGCACGGCATTGGCCATGGCCTCGGTGTTACCGGTGCCGCTCCAATAGATCACAGCAGTCTTTTTCATTGTCGTTTCTCCTTTCGATCGTTACCCCGCCACAGCCAGCTGATCGATCGTCGCGCCGGCCTGCCAGAGCTTGCAGTATGTGTCCGTGCAGCGCTTGAACCGGGTGAAGAGCCGCCGGGCCCGGGCCTCGTCGCTGTACACCTTCCACAGCCCCGCGCACTTGTAGCTGCGGGCACGGTTGTCCACGAAGCCCTTGACGTCCTCAGGAGGGTAGCTGAGGAAGAGGCCGATCTCGTGGGGGAAGTCCGCACCCTGACGGAAGCGGCGGATCAGCGTGGCCACACAGCGGCCGCAGCTGCCGCCGTCATAGCCGGCCTCCGCCAACAGGCGGCGGGCCAGATCGTCGCTGAGGTCGCGGCGGAGAGTGGCGGGGCGGTAGAGGTACAGCAGGGCGCTGCTCTCGGTAAAGCGGAGGGGCAGCAGGCACAGGCCCTTGGGCGAGAGGCGGCGGTTCAGCTGCCGCACCTCGTCCAGCAGCGCATCCCGGTCCGTGCAGGGACAGGGAAAGAGACTTCCGGCCTTGATACCGGCCAGAGTGGGGGCGCACTGGCGCACGACCATTTCTTCGGACATAGGGGTTCCTCCTTAACCGACGTGTTTTTCCAAAATGTTCCGCAGGGCGGACAGAGAGCTGGTATGGCAGCGCTCGATACGGGTCGGCGTGCCCTTCAGCTCGCTGAGAGCGCTCTGCACCAGCTTGTGGGACATAGTGGAGGTGAAGAAGATCATCAGGTCCGGACTGCCCAGCTTGTTTTTCAGGCCGCCGGAGGGCTTGGTGAACACCTTGGCGGAGCATTTATAGGACTGACACAGGTCCTTGTAACGACGCTCCATGCACTCGTTGCCGCCTAAGATCACGACGCTCATATCGCACTTCCTTTCTGTTCCGTGCCGCCGAATATTGCTCGACGGTATTTTTGCTCGTTTCTTCCGGATGATACGTAGTTAGCCTATTCTAACTTTAGTTAGAGTTGTTTAACTATCGGCTCTCAAAAAAGCGCCGGGGGCGGGCGCTTCTTTGACGGGTCACTTTCTATGGAAGGAGAAAAGGCCCTTTTTCTCATAGGGATGGGCGTCCATCGCTGTGACCGTGTAGCCGGTGGCGGCGATGGCGTCACGCAGCGCCTGCTGGTCCAGGGGCTGCTCCGAGAGGATCACCGTCTCACCCTTGGTGTGGGAGGACGTGACCTTCTGGACGGAGAACTTGTTTCGGACGGTGTCGTTGATGTGGTTTTCGCACATACCGCAGGCCATGCCGTCCACCTTCAGGATCGTTTCTGTCATAGTGACATCTCCTTTTAGACGCAGGGGGAGGCACTGACGATGCCTCCCCCCTGCTCTATTCAGTGCTTGCAGCTCTGGCTGTGGCACTGGCCGTGCATGGCGCAGTGGGCGCAGCCGGCACCGCAGGAGGACTTTCCCGCCTTTTTCTGGCGCAGCAGGTAGCGGATGATGAGGATCACAACGACAAGTAAGGCGGCACTGATGAGGATGGTGCCCAGGTTTGCTGACAGCCATTGCAGCATGGAAGTTCACTCCTTTCTATGGGGTAAGAGGGTAATTACGGGGACAGTTTACTTCACGGAGAGCTTGGTGGCTTCCTTGTAGGGCTTGCACAGCATGTAGATAATGCCGGCCAGCAGGATCACCGCCACGATGACGCCCAGAATGTTGGCATTGCCGGTGAACAGGCCGCCGAACTGGTTGACCATCAGCGCGATCACATAGGCGAACACGCACTGATAGCCGATGGCGAACCAGGTCCACTTGCGGCTGTTCATCTCGCGCTTGATGGCGCCAATGGCAGCGAAGCAGGGGGCGCACAGCAGGTTGAACACCAGGAAGCTGTAAGCGGTGATACCGGTGAAAGCCGCGGCCATAGCGTCGTAGACGCTGCCGTCGCCGCCGCCGTACAGGACGCCCAGGGTGCCCACGATGTTCTCCTTGGCCACCAGGCCGGTGATGGAGGCGACGACCGCCTGCCAGTTGCCCCAGCCAAGGGGTGCGAAGATCCAGTCGATGGCGCCGCCGATGGCCGCCAGGATGGAGCAGTCGATCTGCTCATCGGACAGCATCTGGAAGGTGCCGTCCACCCAGCCGAAGTAGCTGGTGAACCACACGAAGATGGTGGACAGCAGGATGATGGTGCCGGCCTTCTTGATGAAGCTCCAGCCGCGCTCCCACATGCTGCGCAGGACGTTGGACACGGTGGGCAGGTGGTAGGCGGGCAGCTCCATAACGAAGGGAGCAGGCTCACCGGCGAACATCTTGGTCTTCTTCAGCATAATGCCGGACACGATGATGGCGGCCATGCCGATGAAGTAAGCGGAGGTAGCAACCCATGCGCTGCCGCCGAACAGGGCGCCCGCGATCATGGCGATAAAGGGAACCTTCGCGCCGCAGGGGATAAAGGTGGTGGTCATAATGGTCATCCGGCGGTCACGCTCGTTTTCAATGGTACGGGACGCCATGATGCCGGGAACGCCGCAGCCGGTGCCGACCAGCATGGGGATAAAGGACTTGCCGGACAGGCCGAATTTCCGGAAGATACGGTCGAGAACGAATGCGATACGGGCCATGTAGCCGCAGGCTTCCAGAATGGCCAGCAGCAGGAACAGCACCAGCATCTGAGGCACGAAGCCCAGAACCGCGCCGACACCGGCCACGATGCCATCCAGAATCAGGCCGCTGAGCCATTCCGCCGCATTAGCCTTCTCCAGCAGGTTGCCGATCAGAACAGGGATACCGGGCACCCAGACGCCGTAGTTTGCGGGGTCGGGTTCTTCGCCTTCCAGCGTTTTAAGCGCTTCTTCATAGTCAGCCAGAGAAGCGGTCTCCTCGGTGATCTCCAGAGTCTCCTCATCCTCGACTTCGTAGGGGAAGTCGCCGGTGGGAGCGGTGCCGTTCTCTTCCACATAGGCGTCATAGCCGTCTACGATCAGAGACGCCGCGCTGTACTCGTCGGCAGCGTCGTTGTAATCGGCGGAGCCGATGCCGAACAGGTGCCAGCCGTCGCCGAACAGGCCGTCGTTTGCCCAGTCGGTAGCGGCAGCGCCCACGCCGACCATGGCGATGTAGTAAACAAGGAACATGACAACTGCGAAGATGGGCAGGCCCAGCCAGCGGTTGGTCACGATCTTATCGATCTTGTCGGAGGTGGTCAGCTTACCGGCGGAGTGCTTCTTGTAGCAGCGCTTGATGACCTCGCCGATGTAGATGTAGCGCTCGTTGGTGATGATGCTCTCGGCGTCGTCGTCCAGCTCCTTCTCGGCAGCTTCGATGTCGGCCTCGATGTGAGACATGGTCTCCTTGGTCAGGCCCAACTTCTGCATCACCTTGTCGTCACGCTCGAAGATCTTGATGGCGTACCAACGCTGCTGCTCCTCGGGCATGCCGTGAACGGTGGCTTCCTCGATGTGGGCAATGGCGTGCTCCACAGGGCCGGAGAAGGTGTGCATGGGGACGGTCTTGCCGTTCTTCGCGGCGTCGATGGCAGCCTCGGCAGCGGCCATAACACCGTCGCCCTTCAAAGCGGAGATCTCAACGACCTTGCAGCCCAACGCCTGAGACAGCTCGTCGATATTGATCTTGTCGCCGTTCTTGCGGACAATATCCATCATGTTGATGGCGATGACCACAGGGATACCCAGCTCGGTCAGCTGAGTGGTTAAGTACAGGTTCCGCTCCAGATTGGTGCCGTCGATGATGTTCAGGATGGCGTCAGGCCGTTCCTCGATCAAATAATTACGGGCGACAACTTCCTCCATGGTGTACGGAGACAGAGAATAAATACCGGGCAGGTCAGTGACGGTGACGTCGGAATGCTTCTTCAGCTTGCCTTCCTTCTTCTCCACGGTGACGCCGGGCCAGTTGCCCACGAACTGGTTGGAACCGGTGAGGGCATTGAACAGTGTCGTTTTGCCGCTGTTGGGGTTGCCCGCAAGGGCAATTCTGATATCCATGATACGCTCCTTCTGTTAGCTTCCGCTAACGTTTTATCAAAATCGGGGCTTGCGTCCCTATGATTTACTGGGGTCTTACTGGATCTCGATCATTTCGGCGTCGGCCTTACGGATCGACAGCTCATAGCCGCGGACGTTGACTTCCACCGGATCGCCCAGCGGAGCAACCTTCCGCACGTAAACGGTGACGCCCTTGGTAATGCCCATGTCCATGATTCTGCGCTTGACAGCGCCCTCGCCGTGGAGCTTCACCACAGTAACGGTCTCGCCGACCTTGGCCTGCTTCAGTGTTTTCATACCGATTCCTCCTTTTTTCCTCGTTAAACCATAATTTTCTGCGCCATTTCCTGGCTGATGGCTATCCGGGACTCCTTCACCTTGACGATGACGTTGCCGCCCATCGTATTGATGACCGACACCACCCCGCCGACGACGAAGCCCAGATTCTCCAGATGCTGTTTGACTTCCGGCTTTCCGCCGATTCGCTTGATGACGTATTCCTCGCCGGTATCCGCAACCGTAAGCGGCATGGAGAACACCTTCTTTTTCTGAACTTTTAGATTAGCAAAAGCTAACCTAAAGGCGCTAATATAGGTTAGCTCTCGCTAACCTCCTGTATAATAGCCCACCTTAAACAATTTGTCAAGTGATTTTTAAGGATTTTTTCATTTTGTCAAAGTATGACAAATCCTGCCGGAAAACGCCAATAGAAACCGGTCAGAATGCGATATTGCTATGGGCGGTTTTCCCACAGAGAAAACCGCCCGCAACTCTATCACGATCTGTCATGAATGAATTGGAGCATACAGTCTTTCAGGCTCTGCATACTGTCCGTCAGCTTCATTCTGCGGCTGGTGCCCATGCCCAGCTCCCGCAGCCTTGGCGGGTCCACGGGGACGCACAGCACATCGTCCGTCCTACCCCGGATCATCAGCTCCGTCATCATGGTGACGCCCAGCCCGTGTCCCACCATCCGGATAACCGTCTCGTCGTCCACCCGGGAAACGCTGGCGTTGAGCTTCACGCCCACGGAGTCCATGGCCGCATTGACGTCAATGTCAAATCTGCCGTAGGGCATCAGAAATTCCTGCCCGGAAAATTCCTCCAGCGGGAAGGTTGTGCGGCCGTTGAGGGGGTAGTCCTTGGGGAGGATCGCATACATTTTTTCATTGTACAGGGGCGTCCAGTCGCAGAAGCTGTAGTTCTGCCGGCTGGCAAAAATCACGTCGGTCTGGCCGCTTTCCAGCAGCTCGTAGGGTTCCAGGGCGTTATCCACCATCCGGAGATCCACGCTGACCTCCGGGCAGACGCGCTTGTAGCGGTAAAGCAGCTCCGGCATCCAGTGCATGGCGATGCTGGCGTAGGCCGCAATGCGGATGACCTCCTTTTTCTGCTCGGAAATGGCGTTGATCTGGTTTTCCAGGTTGGCATTGGCCTGTAAAAATTCCCGGATGGCGGGCATGAGCTGCCGCCCCTGAGGGCTGAGCTGGATGCCGTTGTGGTCACGCTGCAACAGGGAAAAGCCAACCTCCCGCTCCAGGGCGTCCATCATGTGGGTCAGTCCCGACTGGGTGTAGCCCACCACCTCCGACGCTTTGGTGAAGCTGCCAAGGTCGATTGCCGTCATCAGAATTTCCAGTTTCTTGCTGTCCATAGACCGCACTCCATTTCATATCTATTACATTTTCTAATACCCCTATTATAAACATGGACTTCTCAGAATGCAAGGGAAATGTTAGAATATCGTCAAACAGAAGGAGGCAGAATAAAATGCAGAAACATCTTACATTCAAGCAGAAGATTCTGGTGGCCGGAACGCTGTTCGGCATGTTCTTCGGTGCCGGTAACCTGATTTTCCCCGTTCATCTCGGTCAGCTGGCCGGACGGAACGTCCTTCCCGCCATGATCGGCTTTATCATCACGGCTGTCGGTATTCCGATCATGGGCGTAGCCGCCATCGGCAACACCCACTCCGACGGCTTGCAGCAGCTGTCCAACAAGGTCGGCAAGGGCTACGGCTACGTCTTCTCCTGCCTGCTCTACCTGACCATCGGCCCCGGCTTCGCCATTCCCAGATGCGCGACCACTTCCTTCACCGTGGGTGTCGCGCCCATGCTGAGTGCCGGCGCGTCCGAGTCCATTGCCCTGCTGATCTTCTCCGTGATCTTCTTCGCCATCGTGCTGATTTTGTCCCTGCGCCCCGGCGAGATCACCGTCTGGATTGGTAAGGTCATCACCCCCATCTTTCTGGTCTTCCTCGCCATTCTGGTGGTGACGGCGCTGATCAATCCCTCCACCTCCGTTTCCGACGTGGAGCCTGCCGCCGGTTATCAGACCGGGGCGCTTTCTCTGGGCTTCATTGAGGGCTATAACACCATGGACGCCATTGCCGGTCTGGCCTTCGGCATCGTGGTCATCGACATCATCCGCTCCATGGGCGTTACCGACGATTCCGACGTGGCAAAGGATGTTCTGTCCTCCGGACTGCTCACCAGCATCCCCATGATCGTGATCTACGTTACCACCATTCTCATGGGCACCCAGTCCAGAGGTCTGTTTGAGACCTCCGAAAACGGCGGCATCGCCCTGGCGCAGATCTCCGGCCACTACCTGGGACGGGCGGGCAGTCTCGTTCTGGCAGTCACCATCACCTGCGCCTGCCTGAAAACCGCCATTGGTCTCGTCACCAGCTGCTCGGACGCTTTCTCCCGCATGTTCCCCAAGGGACTTTCCTACCGCGCCTGGGCGGTGATATTTACCGTACTTTCCTTCCTGATCTCCAATTTCGGTCTGTCCAAGATCATCAGCTATTCCCTGCCGCTGCTGCTGTTCCTGTACCCGCTGGCGATCACCCTGATTCTGCTGGCACTGTTCGGGAATCTGTTCCATCACGACCGGGCTGTCTACGTCAGCGTCACGGCCTTCACCTGCGTGGCTGCCCTGTTCGATCTTGCCAAGGCGCTGCCCGAGAATCTGAAAACCGCCCTTCATCTGGACGGCGTGGTCGGCCTTGCGGAGAAGATTCTCCCCTTCTTCGACATCAGCCTCGGCTGGGTTCTCCCCGCCTTTGTGGGTCTCGTTCTGGGTCTGGTTATTCACTTTGCGAAAAAGCAGAAGGTCGCCTGATGCTTACATAAAAATGTGCCGGAGCTTCCGCTCCGGCACGTTTTGCGTTTTGTCAATGTGCAAACTGGCTCTGATACAATTTGGCATAGAAGCCGTTCTTGGCAAGCAGTTCCTCGTGCTTGCCCTGCTCCACGATGTGGCCGTCCCGCATGACGAGGATCCTGTCCGCTTCCCGGATGGTGGACAGGCGGTGGGCGACGATAAAGCTGGTGCGCCCGCGCATCATGGTGTCGAACGCCTTCTGAATCCTGATCTCCGTCCGGGTATCGATGGAGGAAGTCGCCTCGTCCAGAAACAGCATGGGCGGCAGGCACAGCATCACCCGGGCAATGCACAGCAGCTGCTTCTGTCCCTGAGAAAGGCTGCCGCCGGACTCGCCGATAACGGTATCATACCCCTGAGGCAGACGCATGATGAAGCTGTGGGCGTGCGCCTGCTTCGCGGCGGCGATGATCTCTTCCTCAGTCGCCTCCGGCTTGCCCATGGCGATGTTCTCCCGGATCGTCCCTGCTTTCAGCCAGGTGTCCTGAAGCACCATGCCCACGCTCCTGCGCAGCTCGCCCCGGTTCATTTTCTGGGTATTGACCCCGTCGAGAAGGATTTCGCCCCCGTCCGGGTCGTAAAACCGCATGAGAAGGTTGATAAAGGTAGTCTTTCCGCAGCCCGTGGGGCCGACGATGGCCACCCGCTGGCCGGGCTTGACGGACAGGTTGAAGTCCCCGATCAGGGGCTTGTCCGGCGTGTAAGAGAAGCGAAGGTCCTTGATCTCCACTGCGCCCTCCACCTTTTCCGGACGTTCCGGATGCTCCGGCTCCGGCGTCCGCGCCGGGGCTTCGATCAGCTCGAACACCCGCCCCGCGCAGGCCAGCGCGTTCTGCAGTTCCGTCACCACGCCGGAGATCTCGTTAAAGGGCTTGGTGTACTGGTTGGCGTAGTTCAGGAAGCTGGTGAGGTTGCCCACGGTGATGCCGCCGGAAATGGCGATCAGCGCACCGCTCAGGCCCACGCCCGCATACACCACGGAGTTGACGAACCGGGTACTGGGGTTCACCAGAGATGAGAAGAAGATTGCCCGCAGAGACGCCTTTTGCAGCCGTCCGTTGATCTCGTCGAACTGCTCCATGGACGCCTTCTCATGGCCGAAGGCCTGCACCACCTTGATATTGCCAATGGTCTCGTCGATCAGGCCGGTCTGCTCGCCCCGGGTAACGGACTGGAGCTTGAACATGGAATACGTCCGTGTCGCAATGAAATTCGCCACCAGCAGCGACAGCGGCGTGATGCACACCACCACCAGCGCAATGCCCCAGTGAATGCGGACCATGAAAACAAGCGTTCCCAGAATGGTCATCACGCCGGTAAACAGCTGGGTAAAACCCATGAGAAGTCCGTCAGCGAAGGTGTCCACGTCAGCCGTCACCCGGCTGACCACATCGCCCTGAGGCTGTTTATCAAGATAGGAAAGGGGCAGCACCTGAATATGCCGGAAGGCTTCGTTCCGGATGTCCCGGGTAACGCCGTAGGTCATGTGGTTGTTGATCTGATTCATGAGCCACTGCGCCAGCGCCGCCACGGCGGCGCAAATCGCCACGTTGCGCAGATAGCCCCACATGGCGGTAAAATCCACCCGTCCGGCATCGATAATGCAGTCAATGGCATTTCCCACCAGAATGGGGATATATAAACTCATGACCACGTACAGCGTCGCCAGCAGCAGCGACGCGACCAGCCCCACCCAATAGCGCCGGATGCGGCGCAGTACCTTTCGCAGGATCGCCATCTGATTAGCCATTTTGCACCGCCTCCTTGGGGAACTGGGAATAGTAGATCTCCTGATAAACCGGGCAGGATTCCAGAAGCTCATCGTGGGTACCCTTGCCCGCCAGAACGCCGTCGTCCAGCACCAGAATTTCATCCGCATACCGCACGGACGCCGCTCTCTGGGAGACGATGAAGGTCGTCGGCGGATTTTCCATTCTGCGGATGGCCATACGCAGCTGGGCATCGGTAGCATAGTCCAGCGCGGACGCGCTGTCGTCCAGAATCAGGACGCGGGGCTTCCGCACCAGAGCACGGGCAATGGTGAGACGCTGGCGCTGACCGCCGGAGAAGTTGACGCCCCCCTGTTCCACGGGTGCGTCCAGTCCGTTTTCCTTGCCCTCGACCACTTCTTTCGCCTGTGCAACGGTCAGCGCTTCCCACAGATCACTGTCTGTGGCGCTGGCGTTGCCCCAGAGCAGATTCTGCCGGATAGTGCCCTTGAACAGCACCGCCTTCTGGGGAACAACGCCAATGGCCTGCCGCAGGGACGTCAGGTCATACGCCGCCGTCTCCACGCCGTCCAGCAGCACCTTTCCTCCAGCCGCGTCATAGAGCCTCGGAATCAGATTCACCAGCGTCGTCTTGCCGGAACCGGTGCCGCCGATGATGCCGATGGTCTGCCCCGGCCGGGCGGTGAAGGTAATGTGCTCCAGAGAGGGATTTCCCGCGCCGTCATACCGGGCGGTCACGTCCTGAAATTCCACCTGTCCCTTCAGATCCGCAGCCGTGCGGGTGCCGTTTTCCTGACCCGGCTCCAAATCCAGCACAGACGCCACCCGGTTCCCGCAGGCGACAGCCTTGGTGATGGTGATGATCAGGTTTGCCATCTTGATCAGCTCCACCAGAATCTGGGACATATAATTGTAGAGGGCAATGACCAGTCCCTGTGTCAGCACGCCGCTTTCCACCTTCAACGCGCCCACATGCACCAGCAGCACCACCGCCAGATTGATGACCACGTAGGTCACGGGATTCATCAGGGCGGAAATCCGTCCTGCGGACATCTGCTTACGGGTCATGTCCTCCGTTTTTTCCTCAAAGGACGTAACCTCCGCGTCCTCCTTGCAGAAAGCCCGCAGCACCCGAACGCCCGTCAGATTCTGCCGGGACGCGGAGGTCACGCTGTCAAGGGACGCCTGCACCCGCCTGTACATGGGCATGGTGATCAGCATAATGCCGAAAACGATGATGCACAGCACCGGAATGACCCCGGCGAACACCAGCGCCGCCTGAAAATCGATGGTAAAAGCCATGACCATGGCGCCGAACACCACGAATGGCGAGCGCAGCAGCAGCCGCAGCGTCAGGTTCACGCCGTTCTGCACCTGATTGATGTCGGAGGTCATCCGGGTGATCATGGTGGATGCGCCCAGCTTATCGACCTGACTGTAGCTTAAGTTCAGAATATGCTCCAGCACCGTATGCCGCAGCCGTGTGGAAAAGCCCACCGCCGCCACAGCAGAAAAATACTGCGCTGTCACCGAACTGGCAAGCCCCACGACGCCCAGTCCGATCATGACGGCGCACATTTTCACAATGTAGCCCCGGTCGCCGCTGCCGATGCCCTGATCCACGATACTGGCCACAACCAGCGGCACCAGCAGCTCAAACGTGGCCTCCAGCAGCTTGAACAGCGGCCCAAGGACACATTCTTTTTCATAGCCCTTCAGATATTTGAGAAGTTTTTTCATACGCTCACCTCATAACGGCGTCATTATAACATCCTTCTTGCCGGAAAGCAATGTCGTGTCGCATAAAACGGGGCGATTTGTCAGCGCCGTTCCCCACCTACGCCGCGGAAATCGGTGGTTTGCCTGAAAAAGCAGTTGACAATTTCGCAGATTCTGGATATAATGAGTTGACTAAAGAAATGCTAGTGTAGCACAGTCGGTAGTGCATCTCACTCGTAATGAGAAGGTCGCCTGTTCGAGTCAGGTCACTAGCTCCAGAAAAACCGCCGCTTTTATGAGAAAGCGGCGGTTTTCTTGTGTAAAAAGTTACGCAGCTCTTTCGGCCATAGATTTTATCCCGTCATTTTTCCGTCAATAACAAATTCAACCCGTACAGCAGCAAAAATGTGTCCGAATTTTTTATGCTTTTTCTCTCAGCAGTCTGGGTTTTGGCATCAGGATATCATCAAGCATTTCCGACGGTCGAGCCTGCGCTTCTTTCATGAGAGAGACCTCCTCATTATCGTAGTTGTGTGGTCGGCAAACCACTTCTGCTATAATGGGGAGTTTTTTCCCTGTCCGCTTTACTCCTCGCTGGAAGCTATTCTTTTGCCCCCGGCATAGCTGGGGGTTAACTTTGGTCAACCAAGACGATAGCGCTGTCCGCATTATGCGAACAGCGCTATCATCATGTTTATTACCATCAGAACCGTCAGAACGATCACACCGGCACTGAAAAAGAAGCATTTCAGGCACCGGCGGTCGATCCACTCGCTCTGGATGTACGCCCGGACACGGGCACGGTTGGCGATCAGAATTGCCACCGCCGCCGCGAAAAATCCGGTAAAAACCGTCGGCTCGATCACCGACGCCGCCACTTCCGGAAGATTTGCCGTCAGACGGCTCAGAAGGTCTGCCAGCACCAGATTGTTGAAGATATGGAGCACCATGGACCAGCCGACGGAATACTCCACCGCCACATATCCCAGCACCAGTCCCACCAGAAACGCGTAGGGCGTTTGCAGCAGGTTCCCGTGGAACAGCCCGAACAGGAACGCGGAACCCAAGATGGCAAACCGCTTGCCGTAGGGCCGCAGCGACCGCAGGACGAAGCCCCGGAAGATCAGCTCCTCCGAAATGGGTGCCAGAAACGATGCGTACAGGAACATGCTGACGGTGTCCGAGCTGCCGGAAACGGCGTCCAGCGTCCCGGTGGCAGATCGGCCGAAGCAGTTCATCACCAGCTCAAGAAGATTGATCCAGACAAAATTTACCATCTGCGTTCCGGCGCACAGGCACACCATGCACAGCAAAGCTCCCGGTTTCATGGGTTTTTTCCGTCTCAGCACTTCCCCGCCCCAGAATTCTCTGCCCTTCCATGCGTACAGGATCACCAGAGCGACGGCCACGGCGGCGATGTACCCCCATGCGTTTCCGGTCAGAGCGGACACGTCCGGGACATACTGATCGTTTCCCTCTATGAAAGCATTCAGGTATCCCGCGATCACATCCCGCAGCATCGCCACGGAAACCAGAATGTTCATCAGGACATAGTATCCCACCAGCGTCCAGCCAACGGGGCTGAAACGCTTACGGAGCCATTTGTTGATCTGTTTCTCGTTCATAGTTTTCCTCCATAATGATTGTCTCCGCCGTCATAATGCCGTCGATGGCCGCGGACATGATGCCCCCGGCGTAGCCCGCGCCCTCTCCCGTGGGGTACAGCCCCCGAAGGGAAGACTGCCGGGAGGAATCCCGGATAATTCGCACCGGGGAAGAACTGCGGGTCTCCGGCGCGGTCATCACCGCGTCCGGGTCTGCAAAGCCTTTCAGCTTCCCGTCCAGCCGGGGCAGCGCCTGGGCAATGGCATCGGTGATCTTCCCGGGAAGCACGTCGTGCAGGTCGCACCAGGTCACCCCCGGGCGGTAAGTCGGCGTTACCCGTCCCGCACCGTCACTGGGTCTTCCGGCGAGGAAATCCCCCACTCTTTGCGCCGGGGCGCGGTAGCTGCCGCTGACGCGGTAGGCGTTTTCCTCAATCTCCCGCTGCCAGCGCATTCCGCCGAGGACGCCCTCGTAAGGGAAATCGGTGGGATTCACCGTCACCAGCAGTGCCGCGTTGGCGTTTTCTCCGTCCCGGTCGGCATAGC
>ERZ773192.2040-NODE-2040-length-18060-cov-4.290419_pt1 | contig 18060 bp, 16 predicted proteins | sample MGYA00581010_ERZ773192 | MGnify/ENA primary metagenome ERZ773192 (study PRJEB29015, sample SAMEA2737741) | human gut metagenome | biome: human gut; feature: human-associated habitat; material: faeces | place: China | collected 2012 ...
AAGCTTTACAGCTATCAGACGAATTATGAGGGATTTGTAAAGCTGAAAGCAGAGCGCATCGACATTGCCGTGGCATCGGAGCGCAAGCGTCAGTCCATCTTAAAAACTGAGCTTGCCTGGATGCAGCGAGGTGCCCGTGCACGTTCCACCAAACAGAAGGCCCACATTCAGCGCTATGAAGCCCTTCGTGACATGGATGCGCCGGAGTTTGACAAAGAGGTGGAGATGGAATCTATTTCCAGCCGTCTGGGACGTACAACGGTCGAGGTGAAGGATCTGTGCAAGTCTTACGGCAATAAGGTGCTGCTAAAAGATTTCACCTACATTTTCTTAAAGAATGACCGTGTGGGAATCATCGGACCGAACGGAAGCGGAAAGTCTACGTTGATGAAGATCATTGCCGGCTGGGTAGAACCGGATTCCGGTACAGTAGAGATAGGACAGACTGTAAAACTGGGCTATTTCTCCCAGGAAAATGAAGCCATGGATGAGAGCCTGAAGGTGATCGATTACATCAAAAATGTGGCAGAGTATGTGCAGACCAAGGATGGAAGCGTCAGTGCATCCATGATGCTGGAGCGTTTCTTATTCCCATCCAGCGTTCAGTACACCACCATTGACCGTTTATCTGGTGGTGAGAAGCGGAGACTGTATCTGCTGCGGATTCTGATGGATGCGCCAAACGTACTGCTTTTGGACGAGCCTACCAATGACCTGGATATCCGGACTTTAACGATTCTGGAGGACTACCTGGATTCCTTCCAGGGCATTGTGATCACTGTATCCCATGACCGGTATTTCCTGGATCGTATCGTGCGGAGGATCTTTGCTTTCGAGGGCAACGGCAAGATCACCCAGTATGAGGGCGGTTTTACCGATTATCAGGCGGCGGTGCTGCGGAAAGAGGTAGAGGCTGAGGCGATGGCAGCTGGGAATCCGAAGGCAGGCGTCAAATCAGATAAATCAAAGGATGAAAAATCCGAGGAGGACTCCAAATCATCCAAAAAGACCTGGAACGGCGGCCCCAAAAAGCTGCGTTTCACCTACCAGGAGCAGAAGGACTGGGATGTGATCGAGAGCCAGATCGAGAAGCTGGAAGAAGAGATCGCAGGTCTGGAAGTCCAGATGGAGAAAGCTGCCAGCGATTTTGTGAAACTGAAAGAACTGATGGATCGCAAGGCACAGGCTGAAAGCGAGTTGGATGCCAAGATGGAGCGGTGGATGTATCTGAATGATCTGGCGGAGAAGATTGAAAAGCAGTAGATGAAGAAAAGTGTGAAAATAGGTATCAAAAATAAAGCAGATATGGGAGAGCAGGGTTGAAGCAGTTTAGAGTGGTGGCAGAAACAGACAGAAATTACCCGATGGGGCTTACAATTGATGGAAAGAGGATTCATGTGTCGGTGAAATGGCCTGGGAGTGCCTGTGCTCTGGTGTTGACGGAGGAGCAGGGGGAGACGGCTGTATTTGAGATGGCTCCGGAGCTTCGGCAGGGGGATGTGTGGAACCTGACATTGGAGACAGACCGGCAGATCAAAGGCTGTTTTGTTTATGGCTTTCAGACAGAACAGGGATGGCTTCCGGACCCTTATGGAAGAGTGCTTCGTGGACGGGAGATCTGGGGAGCGGAGACAGGTTTTAAGAGAAAGCTGGAGACAGTTGCCGGACAGACCGTGTTTGAATGGGGAGAGGACAAGCGTCCTCAGATCCCCTATGAGGATTGTGTGATCTATAAGGCCCATGTCCGTGGTTTCACGAAGCATCCAAGTTCTCATGTCCGTGACAGAGGGACATTCCGGGCGGTGATGGAGAAGATCCCGTACATGAAGGAACTGGGCGTGACTACGCTGGAACTGATGCCGGTGACAGAGTTTAATGAGGTGCGGGAAGAGACGGAAGCGCGGATGGTGAAGTTACCTGTGGATAACCAGCCGCCTAAATTAAATTACTGGGGATACGGCGACAGCTTTTTATTTGCCCCCAAGGCTTCTTACAGCTCCGGCAGACGCAAGCACCCGGATACAGAACTGAAAACTTTGGTCAGAGAGCTTCATAAGAATAACATGGAGTTAGTTCTGGAGCTGTACGTCAGCGGAAAAGAAGATCCGTCCATGGTGCTGGATGCTGTCCGTTACTGGGCGAGAGAATATCACATTGACGGCATCCACCTGGTAGGTGATGCGCCCTTAAAGCTGATCGGGCAGGACCCGTATTTAAGCCGCCTGAAGCTGTGGGCGGAATACTGGAATGGGGTGGACGAGGGAAGCCACCGTCATCTGGGCTGGTACAATGATGGCTTTTTAAGAGATATGCGCCAGGTATTAAAGGGCGATGACGGAGGCTTAAACCGTCTGGCTTACCGGGCAAAGTTAAATCTGGAAAATAGCGCTGTGATCAATTATATGGCTGGAACCAATGGTTTTACGCTGGCAGATATGGTTTCTTATAATGAAAAGCACAATGAAGCCAATGGCGAGCGTGGAAAAGACGGTCCGGAGGAAAATGACAGCTGGAACTGTGGCGCAGAAGGGCCGACCAGGAAAAGGAAAGTGCTGGAGCTTCGCAAAAAACAGATGAAAAATGCGGTGCTGATGCTGTTTTTCAGTCAGGGAACGCCCATGCTTCTGGCTGGTGATGAATTTGGCAATTCTCAGTTCGGCAATAACAATCCTTATTGTCAGGACAATGAGATCACATGGCTGAACTGGAACCAGCAGAAGAGCAATGCGGAATTTTACCGGTTTGTAAAAGCAAGCATTGCCTTCCGCAAGGCGCATCCGGTTTTTCATCAGGTCAAACCGCTTCTTGGTATGGACAGTTTAGGCTGCGGCCAGCCGGACATCTCCTGTCATGGGATGAAAGCATGGCAGCCGGATTTTTCTGATTCCTGTCACCAGCTTTCCATCATGTATTGCGGAGAGTATGGACACAAGAAAGACGGAACCAGGGACGAGGATTTCCTTCTGATCTACAATATGCACTGGGAGCCGCATTCATTTGCCCTGCCTAAGCTGCCGAAGGGACGCCGTTGGCATCTGGTGGTGGACACCGGGCGGAAGGAATCAGAGAATTTCCGGGAGAATGGAAATGAACCAATGTTAGAAGAGCAGATGACCTATGAGGCGGAGCCACGTTCCATCGTAGTCCTCATGGGAAAGATGCACCCGGAGCTGGAAGAAGAGTCAAAAGCGAGAAGAACGCGGCGGGAAAAACATAAAAACAAAGTATCAACAACGAAAGGACAGACACCATGAAACAATATGATTACGTGATTGTAGGAAGTGGACTTTTTGCCGGAGTCTGGGCATATTTAGCGAATAAACAGGGTAAGAAGTGCCTGGTGATTGAAAAAAGAGATCATTTAGGCGGCAACATCTACTGTGAAGATGTGGAAGGCATCCATGTCCACAAATACGGCGCCCACATTTTCCATACCAGCAACCGGGAGGTATGGGATTTTGTCAATCGTCTGGCAGAATTTAACCGCTACACCAACAGCCCGGTGGCCAACTACAAGGGCGAGATGTACAACATGCCATTTAATATGAATACTTTCAGCAAGATGTGGGGCATTTCGACTCCGCAGGAAGCGAAAGACATCATTGCCAGCCAGCGCTCCAGTATCACAGGCGAGCCTAAGAACTTAGAGGAGCAGGCCATCAGTCTGGTAGGCGTGGACATTTATCAGAAGCTGGTGAAGGGCTACACCGAGAAGCAGTGGGGAAGAGACTGTAAGGAGCTTCCGGCCTTTATCATCAAACGGCTTCCGGTCCGTTATACTTATGACAATAACTATTTTAACGATCTATACCAGGGAATCCCCATCGGCGGTTATAATGTGATCATCGATAAGCTATTTGAAGGCTGCGATGTGGAAACCGGCGTGGATTATCTGGAAAACAGAGAGAAATATGATGCATTAGGAGATTGTATTGTGTATACAGGAACCATTGATTCCTATTATGGCTATCAGTATGGAAAACTGGAATACCGCAGTCTGCGTTTTGAGTCCCAGGTGCTGGACACCGATAACTATCAGGGTGTTGCGGTGGTCAACTACACCGACCGGGAAACTCCATACACCAGAGTGATCGAGCATAAGCATTTTGAATTCGGAACACAGTCAAAGACTGTGATCACCAGAGAATATCCGGCAGACTGGGAAGAAGGCATGGAGCCGTACTATCCGGTTAATGATGAGAAGAATCAGGATCTTTACAGCCGGTATGCAAAACTGGCTGAGAAAGAGGAGCGGGTGATCTTTGGCGGACGTCTGGCAGAGTACAAATATTATGACATGGATAAGGTGATCTTATCTGCCCTGGAACGGGCGAAAAAGGCCGGATTATAAGGAACTGAATAGAAAAAAACGGATTAATAAGAAAAAATAGATTTATGTATTAGAAAACACGATAGAATAATAGTAGAATTTTGCATAAATTTGTTTTATAATATTTGTTCGTGAGTTTTCATGATAAAGAATATCATGACCGGATACTAGAGAGGGAACAGTGCTTATGAAACCAATTTTGGAAGTACGGAATCTGACAAAGATTTATGAGGGCGGTGTGCTGGCCAACCATGAAGTGAACTTCAGCGTGGAAGAAGGAGAGATTCATGCGTTGGTAGGCGAGAATGGAGCCGGTAAAAGTACACTGATGAAGATGCTTTATGGAATGGAGAGTGTCACCTCCGGCCAGATTTTTCTGCGGGGAGAGGAAGTGCATTTTAGTTCCAGTAGGGATGCGATCGATCATGGCATTGGTATGGTGCATCAGCATTTCATGCTGGTGGATTCCTTGACCGGCGCAGAGAATATGATGCTGGGCGTGGAGCACCTGCCATTTGTGGTAAATAAAAAATCGGATGTTCAGATCACAGAGGATATTGCCAGACAGTACAATTTTGAGATTGATGCGACCCGCCGTGTCCGCGACATGAGCGTTGGTATGAAACAGAAGCTGGAGATTTTAAAGATCCTGTACCGTGGTGCGAAGATCATTATTCTGGATGAGCCGACGGCAGTTTTAACACCACAGGAGACCGAGGAGCTGTTTGACCGTCTGATTGGGTTAAAGAAAAAGGGAATGACCATTATCTTTATTTCCCATAAATTAAAAGAGGTAAAACAGATCAGTGACCGGATTACCGTCTTAAAGAGCGGCCATACAGAGGGTACTTACCGGACCGATGAGGTGACGGAGGAAGATATTTCCCGACTGATGGTGGGACGTGTGATCTCTTTTGATTATGATAAGAAAGAGCTGCATCCGGATAAGGAGCTGCTCCGGGTAGAGAATCTTCATTACCGGGATAAATTTGAGGTCAGCAAGTTAAATGGTGTATCTTTTGCCTTGAAGGATAAAGAGATCCTGGGAATTGCCGGAGTCGATGGCAACGGCCAGAGTGAACTGATCTCCATTATCACAGCCGGAATCCGGTGCAGTCAGGGAAAAGTTTATCTGAAGGGAAAAGATGTGACCCATGATTCCATCGGTGAGATCCGTAAGACCGGACTGGCTTATATTCCGGAGGATCGTATGTATGATGGCTGTGCGGAGAGCATGTCCGTGGCAGAGAATCTGGTGGTTTCCAATATTGACAGCTTTGCCAATCAGTTGAAGGTGATCAATACCAAGAAGATGCGGGAACACTGCATTCAGCTGATCAAAGAGTATAAGGTAAAAACCCCTTCTGAAAAACAGAAGATCAAGAGCCTTTCCGGTGGTAATATCCAGAAGGCTATTGTAGCCAGAGAGTTCAGCAGCGGAAGCGATGTGCTGATCCTGGATCAGCCAACACGAGGCGTCGATATCGGAGCGATTTCCTTTATCCATTCCAAGATTTTAAGCATGCGTGAGGCGGGAAAGGGAATCCTGCTGATTTCTGCGGACTTGAATGAGCTGCTCTCCTTAAGCGACCGGATACTGGTTATGCACAAAGGAAATATTGTGGCAGAGCTGGACAACCGGAAGAAAGAGGTCAGTGAGAAAGAACTGGGTCTCTATATGCTGGGAATTAAGACACAGGAGGGCATGGGCAAATGAAAAAGACAGGACAGAAAACAGATTATGTGATGAAATATTTCAGTGTGATCCGTATCATCAGTGCCATTGCCATTGCGTTGCTGATCGTATTTGCCATCATTTTTATGGTAAGTGATCAGCCGGTATTTGCGATCCGCAAGCTGGTACTTGGACCGCTGGAGACAAAGAGAAGCTTCTTTAATGTGCTGGAGAGAGCGGTTCCACTGATTTTCTCCGGACTGGCATTGAATATCATTTTACGAAGCGGCGTGTTCAGTATCGCAGCAGATGGCTCCTTCTATATGGGCGCTGTTGTGGCGACAGCCATGGCGGTGAAGGTTCAGTTACCGAACATTGTACATCAGTGTGTACTGATTCTGGCAGCAGCAATCGTTGGCGGACTGATCTCCATGCTGCCGATCATTTTTGAAAAATTTACCCGTGTGAATGCGACAGTGCTTTCGATTATGTTTAACTCCATTTTTTACTATGTGGGTTATTCCATCGTCAGCGCTTACCTGCTTGAAAAGACCGGTCAGTGGGGCAGCTCCTATTTCCTGGATACTGCAAGACTGGGCAATCTGCTCAAGGGAACCAGCATGAACTGGGGATTTGTGATCATGATCGCTACGGTATTCTTCGTGGTGTTCCTGATGGAGAAGACTTCCTTTGGTTATAAGGTAAGAGTCACCGGTATTAACAGTGCATTTGCGAAAAATGCCGGTATTAAGACAGGAAAAGTAATTTTGACAGCCTCCTTTATCAGTGGTCTGATCGCTGGTATGGGTGGTGCAGTGGAGATGGTCGGTATGTACAAACGTTTCCAGTGGCAGACCAGTGTCAACTACGTCTGGGATGGTCTGATGGTACATATGTTAGCCAATGAGAATCCGTATTTCATTCCGGTGACAGCGTTCTTTATCGCATATCTGCGTATCGGTGCAGAGATTATGTCCCGTGCGACAGATCTGGATAATGAGATCGTTGCGTTCCTCCAGTGTATCGTGATTCTGCTGGTAGGTGCAGAGCGGTTCCTGGCTGTGATCAAGAAGAGAAAAGAACAGAAGAATGCACTGCTTCAGGCGCAGGAAGCATCTGAGAAGGAGGTATAAGCAGTATGGAATTTCTGATTTCTCCAAATTTTTGGTCTTCCGTGCTTGCCAGTACTACACCGGTTCTGTTAGCAACGCTGGCAGCCAATATTATGACAAAGGCAGGCATGTTCAACCTGGGTATTGAGGGTACGATGCTGATGTGTGCCCTTGCAGGTGTCCTTGCCAGTGCGTTTACAGGAAGCCTGTTCCTAGGCGCGCTTCTTGGCGTACTCCTGGGAATCTTAGTTTCCTTTGTTTTAGGTTATTTCATTTTAAAGATGAATGCGCCGATGAACGCCTGTGGTGTTGCGATCAACTTAGCGGCAACTGGCGGCACCGTATTTATTCTGGCTATGGTGTGTGGAAGTAAGAACAACTCCACTTCCATCGTCAGCGCAAGCTTTCCGAACATCAATATCCCGATTTTAAAGGATATTCCGGTTCTGGGGCAGATCTTATCCGGTCAGAACTTTGTAACGTATTTAAGCTGGATCTTCGTGGCACTAACGGCCCTGATGCTGTATGGCACCAGACTCGGCGTGAATATCCGTGCAGTTGGTGAGAATGAGGAAGCAGCACGTTCCGCAGGAATCAACGTTCTGTTAACCAAATTCATCGCGCTGGCGCTGTGCGGCGTGTTCTGCGCGTTTGGCGGTATGTATCTTTCTATGGGAGCGATGCACTCCTTTACTGCAGGAATGGTTTCCGGGCGCGGCTTTATGTCCCTGGCTATGGATGCCATCGCCCAGGGTAATCCATTGATTGGATGCGCAAGTTCCTTCCTGTATGGATTTTCCGATACGATCACCGTGTACTTACAGCTTTACAGTAAACTGGATCTGAAGCTGATCAGTGCATTTCCATATGTGTTTATTTTAGTTGTCTTGATGATCATCCAGGCTTGCCGCAAGATGATCGAGAGCAGAAAGCAGAGAAACCTGGGTTAAGACTTAAGGCGCTTTGTCGATAACAATTCATTTTTAAAGGCATCAAATGCCGGAAAGGGGAAACATGGCACAGGAGTATTATGATCCATGGTCAAACACAAAGACCAAACATGGTCTGGACGCAGATCTGGTGATTTCTGCACTGCAGAAATGCATTAGAAGAGGAGACGAGGCTACAGCAATGCGTATGGCATATGAGCTGTATGTAACCTCTACATTCCACGAGGAGAAGATGTGGAACCGTCTTTTAGTAATTCCGATCGAGGATATTGGCTTTGGCGATCCGATGGCAGCTGTTATTGTGAAGAATTTAAACGATCTGCGTAAAGAGTTCGCTTATGGTGACGGCGACCGTTCTATTTTCTTCCTGTATGCGATCCGCTACTTATGCAAGTGCAAAAAAGAGCGTTCCACAGACCATATTAAGAACATCATCATGAGAGAATCTGAGAAAGGTCAGGTTCCGGAAATCCCGGATTATGCGATTGATATGCATACCATCAAGGGAAGAGCCATGGGAAGAGATGTATTCTTCTTCTTAGACGAGGCAAGCAAGGTAATGCCACAGTGGGAAGGCTACGATGATTCCTATCGTCAGCAGCTGTATCAGATGTGCAAGGAAGAGGCAGAGGCTGAGAAAAACGAAAAATAAGTAATGGCTGATATGACATTACGAAATAAGCATGTGGTAACTTTCGCTGCGGATGCAGCGGTTACAAAATACAAGAAAACTAAGATACAAAACCAGGAGGACATTATGAAAAAAGTTATGGCAACCATGCTGGCAGCAGCAACAGCAGTAACCATGTTAAGCGGATGCGGCAGCAGCAACAGCGGATCTACTGAGACAAAAGCAGCAGAGACTACTGCAGCATCAGAGTCCGGAGCAAAGGCAGAAGAGACAACTGCAGCGGATGCAGCAGCAGACGGCGAGAAAAAAGAGATCTATCTGCTGATCAGGGCAAGAGGCGATTTATCTTACTGGGACAGCATGGCAGACGGCGCAGATAGAGCAGCTGTTGATTTTGCAGATCAGGCAAATGTACATGTGATTGAGACAACTGCTGATAATCAGGCAAACTTAACTGCTATGTATGAGGCTGCTGACAAGGGCGCTGATATGATCATCACCGCTGGCGACTTCATCGACAACATGGTAACTGTAGCAGAAGAGTATCCAGAAATCTCTTTCCTGATGGTAAATGAGAAGATGGAAGGCTATGATAACGTATATGCGATCGACTTTTCCACAAGCCAGGCTGGCTTCTTAGCAGGTATCGCAGCAGCAGACGTTGCTTCCCAGGGACTTGAGGGAACATCCGGTAATAAGACAGTTGGTTTCATCGGTGGTATGGATGAGGTTACTGTTATCGAGGAGTTCTTCATCGGCTATATCCAGGGTGTAAAATACTATGATCCAGAGACTACAGTTGTATACAACTATGTTGGTGACTGGGGCAACCCAGACAAGGGTAGAACCCAGGCTTTAGCTCAGTACAACGATATGAATGCAGATGTAATCTTTGCATGTGCAGGTGGTTCCGGTAACGGTGTTCATCAGGCAGCTTCCGAGGTTGGCAAATATGTCATCGGTGTTGACTCTGACCAGTCCGCAACCTACACAGAGCAGCCAGAGATCCAGAAGACCTTCGTAACTTCTGTATTAAAGAAGATGGGTAACGGTATCTACAAAGTAATCGGCGACTTCTTAAACGACGGTACTCTTCCTTATGGTAAATACGAGATCTTTGGTCTTGCTGAGGATTCCGTAGGTATCGTAGAGAACGATCTGTATGATCAGTACGTATCCGATGCTGGTAAAGCAATGATCGAAGAGGCTAAGAAGGGTATTGCTGATGGCTCCATCACTGTTGAAGGTGCAATCGGTAAAGAGCAGAGCGAGATCAAGGCTGAGATCGAGGAACTGTTAGCGAAGTAATTGATTTGCAGAAATTGCTTGAGCAAGCGTGTTTCATGAAAATGGAATAAAGTAAGATAAGAATCCCCGGTGGGAGCCAGAAATGTGACTGGTTCTTACCGGGGATTTTTAGACTATGATGAATTCACAGTTTGATTTCTGGTCAGAATGGACTCTTGTCACACATTTTATCGTGTGTTAAGATTATATTATAAGAATAGATCCACCTAAAAGCTCATAGCGAACTTATTACGAAAGAAAAAATGATGTATCGTGAAGTATTTCAGGAATCATCAAAAACTCAGGTATGTAAATATGTAATAAGGGAGTAAAGAATATGGGACAAAAAGATACTACTGAAAAGCTTCTTATGGATTACAATGATGTCTTTGCAGATATTGTAAATGGATTGTTGTGCAAAGGCGAGCAGGTGGTTCAACCATGTGATTTGGTTATGTCTCAGCCAATTTCCCAGTATAAAGTAGACGGTAAGATTCATGAAATGGAACGTGATGTATGTAAATACTGGAAACCAGGCAATGTACGAATTGCGCTTTATGGATTAGAAAATCAGACCAGAGTGGAAAACTTTATGCCGTTTCAGATAATTGGTTATGATGGCAGTTTTGACAGGTGATAATCGGTATGTTGATATTTTGAAGTTTGAGGGAAAGGAGATTGTGAGCATGTGTGATGTTGCAGCGAGATTAGAGAATATTGGTTTACAGAAAGGTCTGGCAGAAGGCGATCTGAGACGACTGATAAAGCAAACTTGTAAAAAAATGCAGGTACTTCTTTCAGCTGAGGAGATTGCAGATGATCTTGCAGAGGATGATGTTGCGCTCATACAGAAGATCATGGATGCAGCCAAAGAATTTGCACCGGAGTATGATATTGATGCGATTTATGAAAAGGTAGCTAAATAAGTATTTCGTGTAACAAAATTTCTACTCAGAATTATTATAATAGAAGTGTTATGTTGAGTTTGAAAAAATTTGGAAGTATAATTATATACAATATTTTAACCCAAAAGACACTACTCAGTTGTAGATAGTGTCTTTTTGCGCTATAATTACAAATAATATAGAAAATATTCTGAATGAAAGCGGGTAAATGGTATGGTAGCAAGATTAGAAATGAGGTTGGGAAAGCGGGAAGATATATCATATCAGATGTCTTCGTTGTTTCATGGGGTATTGATGGAACTCCTTCCAGAAGAATATGCGGAACAGTTACATATATCAAAATTGCATCCATACACACAACATCTGGAATTAAGGACAGGAGAATGGTTTTGGATTGTAACGGCGTTGAATGAGGAAAGTATCCAGAAAATCATAGTTTCTATTTTGATGTCAGTAAAAAAAATTACCGTAAAAAAACATCAGTTAGAGATAGATATTTTGGATAAAAAATATCAAGAATTGTCAGATCGTGAGATAGCATTTTCATTTTATCAACAACAGGCAAAAAAATATATTTCCATTCAATTTGTGACCCCGACAGCGTTTAAACAGAATGGAAAATACTTGAATTATCCAGATATCCGTTCTTTGTATTCAAATTTAATGAACAAATATGATGCAGTAAGTGAACAGGAGTCGATGAGAGATGAAGAGACGCTGGATCAGTTGGTGGAAAATACAACAATCAGTCGATATGAACTGCGAAGTACAGTATTTTGCCTGGAAGGCGTAAGAATACCAGCGTTTTTAGGAAGATTAACATTGCGATTGGATGGAGCACAGACCATGGCGAATTTTGCTGATGTATTGTTACAATTTGGAACTTATTCGGGAATTGGAATAAAAACAGCATTGGGCATGGGAGCGATTCGTCTGCTGGAAGAAAGGAGTAGATCAGATGAATGACAGGCAGATAAAATTAATCATAGGAAGTCTTTTGCATGATATTGGAAAAGTAGTTTATCGATCTGGTGATGGACGAAATCATAGCCAGAGTGGATATGAATATTTGAAGGTAATTTCATCGGATTTTGATTCGGAAATTTTAAATTGTGTTCGGTATCATCATGGGGCAATGCTGAAAAATGCGAAAATTCAAGAAGATGATCTTTCTTATATTACATACTATGCAGATAATGTTGCAGCGGCCATGGATAGACGGGAAGGTATGGATGCAGAAGATGGTTTTGATAAGACAGTTCCATTATTCAGTGTGTTCAATATTTTAAATGGGAATCATGGCCATCAGCATTATGCTCATCAGGTTTTGAACCCAAATGGGGAGATCAATTATCCAACAGAAAATCCTGTAACCATGGATTCAGGATTTTATCGGAAGGTAATCGATCAGATTACGGATAATTTAAATGGAATCGAAATTTCAGAAGAGTACATTAATTCCTTATTATCAGTATTGGAAGCCAATTTATTGTATATTCCGTCATCCACCAGCCGGAGAGAACAGGCAGATATTTCATTATATGATCATGTGAAGATGACAGCTGCAGTTGCTGAGTGCATTTATCAGTATATGGAACAAAATGAAATTGATGATTATAAAGCGTTCTTGTTCCAGGATAGTGGAAAACAGGCATGGGATAAAAAGATGTTTTTGCTATATTCTATGGATATGTCCGGAATCCAGAAGTTTATTTATACGATCAGTAGTAAGGGTGCTTTAAAAGGTTTACGTGCTAGGAGTTTCTATTTGGAAATATTGATGGAACATATCATAGATGAAACATTAAGTGCACTGACATTATCACGATCCAGTTTGATTTATTCAGGCGGTGGTCATTGCTACATGTTGCTTCCTAATACGGATCGGGTTAAAGAAATTTTAAAAAAGCAGCAGGAACAGATCAATCATTGGTTCATAGATAAATTTGATACGGCGTTGTACCTTGCATGTGGGTATGCAGAATGTAGTGCATCAAATTTAAAAAATGAGCCAGAAGGAAGCTATAGTGAATTATTCTTAAAGGTGTCGAGGATGATTGCGACGCAAAAAGGACATCGGTATAGTGCAAACGAAATCCGGGCTTTAAATGCGAACGATAGAGAAGGTGAGCGGGAATGCGTGATTTGTAGGCGTGTAGGACAATTAAATAAGGATGATAAATGTCCTATTTGCGCTGCGTTAGAGCAGATGTCAAAAGCGATTCTTTATGAAGATTATTTTGTAATATTATTGGAATCATTCCCAGGGGCACTTCCATTACCTAATGGTAAATATCTGGTAGCTGGAGATAAGAAAGAATTATTGGGGTGGATGAAAAAGGATACCTATGTCAGAAGTTACACGAAGAATGAGATGTATACTGGAAAACACGTAACAACAAAAATCTGGGTAGGTAATTATACCACCGGAGATACTTTTGAAGATCTGGCAGAGAAGGCAGAGGGAATTGAACGAATTGCGGTGCTTCGTGGAGATGTAGATAACTTAGGGAATAGTTTTGTAAATGGATTTAAGCGGGAAAAGGAAGGAAATCGTTATGAAACATTGTCCAGAACAGCTGCATTTTCCAGGCAACTATCTTTATTTTTTAAATGCTATTTAAATAAAATTTTAAAGGATGGAAAGTCTGCCTGGGTGAGCCAGGGTGGTGAAAGACAATTAAGTATCGTATATTCAGGTGGTGATGATATTTTTTTGGTTGGTGCATGGAATGAAGTAATCGATGCTTTTATGGATATACGAGATGCTTTTCAGAGATTTACGGATGGAACATTAACTATTTCAGGTGGAATTGAAATTTATACGCCATCTTACCCGATTAACAGAATGGCGTTCGAAACCGAAGCATTGGAGGAATTGTCAAAAACAGGAGACAAAAATGCAGTAACGCTGTTTGATGAAAGTGGAAGATATTCGTGGCCAGAATTTCTGGATCATGTAATGGACAAGAAATATCAGACGATCCAAAAATATTTTTCTATTACACATAACCGCGGAAAAGCGTTTCTGTATCATCTTTTGGAATTGCTTCGAGAAGATCAGGAGCGGTTCAATCGAGCCAGATTTGTATATTTCTTGTCCAGAATGGAACCAACCGATCAAGATGGCGGGGAAGAACAGGAAGCATATAAAGAATTCTCAGCTAAAATGTATATGTGGTCAACCAATAAAGAAGAACGCAGACAACTGGTGACAGCAATTTATTTATATGTATATTTCACACGGGAGAAAGAGAGGGAAGAAGTACATGTTGATCAATGAAAATAATTATGTGGAAGAGGCAGAAAAGGTTATTAAGCTGTTGAGTGAGAAAAAAGACCAAAAAGGAAGACCTGTTTCCATGGTAACAACATCAAAAATACGAAATTTGTTGGCTATGGTATCGGATACCTATAATGATGCTTTGAATCTTAAAGGGGATAAACTGTCAGAAGAATTGATTGGTCAGATTAATTATATGAAAATCCGATTTTACTATGAGGCTGGTCGGGAGCCGAAGGTAAAAGAATTATTGGAAAAAGCAAAAGTTTTTGACATTATGAAACAGATCAGCAATAGTAGAGAAAATTATATTTTATTTAGCAGATATATGGAAGCGTTGGTTGCTTTTCGCAAATTTTATGGTGGAAAAGACGAATAGAGGGGGGAAAGTATATGTTTGCAAAGGTAGAAATTACAGGAACCTTAGAAATTGTTACAGGATTACATATTGGTGGAAATGGAGCATTTGCTGCAATTGGAGCGGTTGACTCTCCAGTGATCCGTGATACCAGAACCAATGAGCCTATGATACCGGGCAGTAGTTTAAAGGGAAAAATGAGAACGCTTTTAGCCAAACAGTATAATGAAAATGTAGCTAAAACACCGGATGATGATGCAGAATGTTTGACGAATCTGTTTGGATCAGCGAAAAAAGGTCATGTAAAAACTGGACGAGTATTGTTTTCAGATATGTTTTATAGTAATAAAGAAGAATTAGCCAGAGTGAATATAAAACATCCAACAGAGGTAAAGTTTGAGAACACTATTTCCAGAACCACTGCGGTTGCGAATCCGAGACAGATTGAGCGAGTGATTCGTGGGACACAGTTTTCTATGAGCTTAATATATGAGGTAGAAAACGAAAAAGCTATGCTGGAAGACTTTAAGATCCTGAAAGATGGATTTGAACTTTTGAAGTATGATTATCTGGGAGGAAGTGGTTCCAGAGGGTATGGAAAAGTTCGATTTTTAGATCTTTATGCAGAACCGGTAATTGGTGAAGTAAGTGAAGATATTATGGCTCAATGTAATGCGGTGCTAGCAGAAGTATAGGAGAATCGTTATGAAATATGCGGTCTATAAGCTGGAATTTATATCTGGGGTTCATTTTGGAACGGGAGTATTGAATGAAAGCGGTATTAGTTTCTGCGCAGATACATTGTTTTCTGCATTATATATGGAAGCGATGAAACTTGGTGCGGCAGAAGAATTTTATACTCAGGCGCAGGCAGGAAAATTATTATTTTCCGATGCATTTCCGTATATAGGAGATCAGTATTTTCTTCCCAAACCGATGCTTTATGTGGAACCGAAAGAAAAGGGAAATTCGGTAGATAAGAAGTTTTATAAGAAATTAAAATATCTTTCTTCTGATCAGATTCAAAGTTTTTTATCTGGAACATTGCAAAAGGAGGACTGTTGTTTGCAAGAACCAGGGAAAGAGGAGAGTCAGATCATGGCAGCTGTGAGAAATGAAGGAGAAGATACACTTCCATATCATTTAGGAAACTATCGTTTTGGAGATGGTAATGGACTTTATATTATTGCTGCATACGAAGAAGAAAACGATAAGATGCTTTTAGAGGAACTTTTGGAGAGTTTATCTTATGCAGGGATTGGTGGAAAAAGATCCAGTGGTAAGGGAAGATTTACTCTAAAGTACGGAAAGCATGCTGAATCTCTTCTAAAAATCCTGGAACAGAGAACAGGAAGATATATGCTTTTATCATCTGCTTTGCCCAGAGAAGATGAACTGGATCAGACAGTAGAATCAGCAACGTATCTGCTTCAAAAACGTTCTGGATTTGTTGCTTCAGCTGATTATGCAGATGAACAAAGAAAGAAAAAAGATATGTACACGATGCAGGCTGGTTCCTGTTTTCAGTATCCATTTTCCGGCGATATTTATGATGTAAGTGATGGAGGTGCCCATCCAGTATATCGCTATGCAAAAGCATTGTTTCTGGAGGTATAGCTTATGCAGGAATATTTAAAACATTATCAGATGTGTATTACTGCAATGTCACCGATTTATGTTGGAGATGGCAATTTAATAGGCAAGAAAGAATATATTCGCAAAGCTCCCGGTCAGCCCATCGTGATTCCGGATCTCAATAAAATGTTTGCAGATCTTCAAAAAATGAAGAAGGAACAGACCTTTGAGCGGTTTATGCTGGAAGACAGAAATGGAGATTTGGGCAGGTGGTTGGATGAACAGAGAATATCACCGCAGCAGATTCAATCATGGACGAAGTATTCTCTGTATTCCAGAGATGCTTTTATAAAACCGCAAAATGGAAAGCCTGCAACACCTAAGGGAATTCAAACATTTATAAAAGATGCGTATGGAATGCCATATGTTCCTGGAAGTTGTTTAAAAGGGATGATTCGCACTGCTTTATTGACACATGAAGTAAAATCGAATCCTGATAAGTTTGCATTACAGACGAGGGCGATTGCTGCGACAGAAGGGGGCAGAGGATCCCGAAATACCTATTTGAAACGGGAAACAGATAATCTGGAAATAGAGGTGTTTCACACACTGAATCGTGATGAGAAGAAGAAAGGTAATGCGGTAAATTCGGTAATGGCAGGAATAATTGTTAGCGATAGTGAACCAATATCCATGGAACAACTGACCTTGAGTCAGAAGATTGATTATAATCTTGACCGGAGAGAAAATCCACTGCCGATTTTACGAGAGACATTAAGCCCTGGAACCGAGATACGATTCGAGATTACTATTGATACCAAGTTGTGTTCCTATACCATAGGAGATATTATGGATGCATTGGAAGAGTTCCAAAAAGATAGTTATCAGTGGTTTTATTCCAGATTCCGCCGTGGAAGCCAGGAAGAGGGAACAGTATGGCTTGGAGGTGGAACAGGTTTTCTGTCAAAAACGGTTTTGTATCCTTTATTTGGCGAACAGGCGGTTGGAATTATTGATTCCATTTTCCAGAATACCTTGGGAAAAAATTACAGGGAACATAAACATGACCAAGATAGGCGCAAGAGATTAGCACCTCATGTATGTAAGTGTACCTATTACCATGGACAGCTTTATGATATGGGAATGGGAAGAATTGAGTGCATTTGATGATTTTGCGCCGCACCAGTATTTATGCGGGTTTTGGACAGATTTGTGGGTGTATTTTTATAGTTGTAAATCAAAAGGAAGTTGGCGCCGCAAATGCCTGTTTGAAGCCGCATAAATACTGGGGATATGAAGACAGGATTTAGATATATAGAGTCCCCGAAGGGGACGGAAACATAATATTCAGAATCAGATGTTACCACACATATAATTTAGATATATAGAGTCCCCGAAGGGGACGGAAACTTTTCTCTCCATTATTTTTCTCCTTTCCTGTTACATTTAGATATATAGAGTCCCCGAAGGGGACGGAAACAGATATCTATACTATCCATATAATTACCTCTTCATCAAATTTAGATATATAGAGTCCCCGAAGGGGACGGAAACTTGTGTTCACGCAAATCTTGCTAAAATCACGTTCACATTTAGATATATAGAGTCCCCGAAGGGGACGGAAACTCTAATGTCTCACTTCTCATTTTCGTTCTCCTTATTTAGATATATAGAGTCCCCGAAGGGGACGGAAACAACATATAACTTTTGTAAAGTTTCACTTCTCATAATTTAGATATATAGAGTCCCCGAAGGGGACGGAAACACATCGGCATTCACGATTGACCGCATCAATTACCATATTTAGATATATAGAGTCCCCGAAGGGGACGGAAACACTTTATGACTCCATGTTCCAAAATCGTATTTGCTATTTAGATATATAGAGTCCCCGAAGGGGACGGAAACGGTTTTCTGAAAGAGCCAGCGACTTTATCGACATGATTTAGATATA
>ERZ773192.2042-NODE-2042-length-18050-cov-27.926980_pt1 | contig 18050 bp, 10 predicted proteins | sample MGYA00581010_ERZ773192 | MGnify/ENA primary metagenome ERZ773192 (study PRJEB29015, sample SAMEA2737741) | human gut metagenome | biome: human gut; feature: human-associated habitat; material: faeces | place: China | collected 2012 ...
TGAAGCCCACAAAGCCCTTGTCCGAAAGGATCTTCATGTAGGAAGCGTAGGTGGTGTAGCTCCAATCCACCCTATCGCCGATGGTTTCAATTATTTCCCCCAAAACCTGCGGTTCCCTGCCCCAAAGGGCGCTCATAACTATCCATTCGGGTGTTGTAAGGGTGTTCTTTTTGCCGATATTGCCGTTAGCCATGGGTCAATCTCCTTAAAAGCGCAGTATTACTATAAATATAGTAATATAACTATGCTATGCTGTCAACAATTTGTTTTTTAATAAATTGTAAACACCGCCCCGCTTCAATAGCCCAGCTCCACGTCTATTATGCTGCCGTCAATGGCGTTGATTGTCAGCATAGCGCCACCGGTCACATTGGTGAAATCTCTATCCGGTAGAATAGTTATGATTTCGCTGCGGGTGCCGAAAAAGTTCCATACGGGGATATAAAGGCCGTGGTCAAAGCGGTCCTGCTCAGCTATCCGCCAAAGGCTGAGTGTTACCCTGTCTATCGAAATATCTATGCTCTTTATCCGTTTGTCCTTTGCATCCGGCTCATATATTATGGGCAGCATCTTTTTTGCTATTTCCTCTATTTCATGGAAGGGCTTTAGCGCGGAATCCTCCGTGACAGTTTCGGTAGATGCAACGGGCGAAGTCCAGCTTATGTCAAATATTCCCGTGTCATCCACGCGGAATTTGAAGGATTCATACCCCCATGTAGGCGCAAAGGCATCGTGCTTTATTGCGGTTTGGCTGCTTTCATGGGCGTTCAAAATATTGGCGCATTGCGTGCCGTGTATTAGGCGGGTGCAGAATATTTCATATGCGAATGCCGACACCTCAGGCCTACCGTTGAGTTCGTCGCGGTCATTGCAAAGATATATGTCGCTTACCGCCATAACGTCCGCAAGGCCGACCTTGGCAATGAACGCCTCAACCGCCGCGGCGGCTTCCGCCGGGGTAAGGCTTATAAACGCTGAGGCCTGCTCCGGCAAAGCGTCACCGCGCTCCATGCGCATAGCGTCTGCGTTGATGTAACACCTATCGCCCCTGTCATTCATGCGCATGCAATGCAGGCTGGCGCGCCGTGATACGCCCAGTATGGTACTGCCCGTCTGATTTCCGTTCCTGTCGTAGCCCTTTATCTCTATGGCCTTCGTGTTGTCGTAATGGTTATGCACGTTGAAGAACAAACGCTGCTCGTTATTTGTGGCGTGCAGACCGTAGTAATGCGCAACGTTTCTGTATTCGCCTAAATCGACGGGGATTCGCTTCAATTCGGGCGTAGCCGGCACCGGCTCCGCGGAATCCGGCGCGGAAGGATATGCCGCTTCAAGCGCGTCTATTTCCTCCTGCGCTTCCTCCGGTGTTTCAATTCCGTCTATCATGCCCGCCTGCACCTGCTTATAATATAATATCGCTTTTTCGATATCGGATTTTGTTTGCACATAGTTCTGTTCAAACATGGGCATGTCGCCTATGAATGCGTTCCAGAAGGCCGTAACCGTCTCCTGCGAAAACTCCGCCGCCTCCACCCGCACTATTGGGAGCGCACCGTTCGGGGCGGTTACAACCGCCTCCACGCTTATTTTAAGCTTGCCGCTGGCTCCGGTTTGAGTGTAGGAAAGCGCATCGGGTATTGCGTAACGCTCCTTCAGGGAAAGGGTCGGCGCATCGGTTGTTGCGGGCGTTGACTGCGCCTTTTCTATCATCTTGTCCGTATCCTTCTGCACCACAACCGCCGCCTCGGGCGTGGGCTGGCAGGCGGTTATGGCAAATACGGTAAGTATTGAAAGCAGAATTGCCGTGAATCTCTTCATTGTTGCCTCCTTAATAGCCCCATGTAAAATTTATCACGCTGGCGTCAATGGCATTGATTGCGAATAAAACTATCGGCGCCTGCGGCCATCGGTAGGCGATACCGCCCGAAAAATCAAACGACTGCTCTCCGGTGCTATGCGTTGCAATGTTGTGTCCGTAAAATATCCATGCGGGAACGAGTAAACCCGTTGTCCCATCGCCGTTCGGTTCCCGAACACGCATCAGGCACAGTTCTATATCATCCACGTTTATTTCAATATTCCCGTCCGGATATCGCGTATTAAGCATCGGCTCGTATTGTACCCTTACCATCTTTTCAAATACGCCCATGATTTCCGGGAAACTTTTAAGCACGGCATTTTTCTGCACCACATCGCCAACGGCAATGGGAGACATCCAATGAACCGAAGCAATGCCGTTATTATCCACCGTGAAGCAGATATATTCATAGTTCCAGCTTATCTGAAATTCGCTGCCGTTGCTTCCGCCGGCAATGGTATTTAGCATAATGGGAATATTATCCGCCATCCTCGCATAATAAAATTGCCATGCGTAGTTCTGCGCGGGATTTTTAAGCCCTTCGATGTATTTACCGTTTTCCCATCTCCCGTCAACAAGCCCTGTACCCTTGTCGTCTACTATAAACGCCGCACCCACGCCGAAATCACCGTCCATTCCGGCGGCGGCAAAGAATCCGTCGCACAGTGCTTTTGCTTCATCATAAGAAATTGTAAGCTTTCCCTGCGCCGCTTCGGGCAGCGAGCTTCCGTCAGTTCGCAGCATCCCTTTTGTGGTATATGCCGGCGTGGAATTATCCCAATAGGATAAAACTCCGGACTTATGGTTTGCGGACTCCAAGTCCCGCAAGGATGCGGAAAACGCAGTTGAAACGCTAATGCCCCGCGTATAGCCATCAAAAGAGGCGCTTAACAGGTAGAAGCGCGAGGTTTCCCCGGCGATTGAGATTCCGTTTTCATCGGTAGCCTGTCCTTCATACAATGTCATTGTGCCGTCAGAAGCAGCGGGCGCGGGAAGCGTTTCCGGCGCAGTCTTATACCGTTCCTCTGCTGCGGCAATCAAAGCAAGCATCTCATCCTCGGTTTGGCCGTTGCTCAAATAGCTCTTATCCTCAAGCCGCTGCCTAAGGAGGAGTATCTGCTTTTCTATATCGGCCTTGGTTTCCCGGATGTAGCTTTGGTTTATGGGCTTTTCATCGGGGAAAAGATAATTGAATATCCCCGTAACCTGCTCCTGCGTAAAAACGGTTATGGCGGCCTTGCGTATAGGGATGCTGCCAACATCGGGCTTACGCACTTTGGTGTCAACATGAATTTTCAGCCTGCCGCCCGCAGCTTCATTATCGAGAACATAGCGCCCCTCCGGTATGGACAAATCGGAAAGCGTCTGGCCGTTTTCCGCGTTTGCCGCCTGTTCAACCATTCTGTCCGTATCCTTCCGCACCACAACCGCCGCCTCGGGCGTGGGCTGGCAGGCGGTTAGTGCAAACAAGGTAAATATTGAAAGCAGAATTGCCGTGAATCTTTTCATTGTTGCCTCCTTAATAGCCCAAAGCCCGGTCTATTATGCTGCCGTCAATGGCGTTGATGGTGAGAAAGACCTGCTCCGTTTTTGTGCTGCTGTGGCCATTGGCGTAATGGAACGTGCTGTCGCCGTAAAACGTCCACACGGGTATAAGAAGCCCGTTTTCGGCTGAATCCTGTTCATTGATTCGTTGTAGGCTCAGCAATATTTTATCCACATCATATCGCGCGTTCACAATCTCCTCGGAATCAAATCTGCTGTCGCGGATTATAAATATCATTTTTTCAAATATTTCTTGTATCCGCGCAAAGTCTAAAAGTGCTGCATCAGTCACGGCCGTTTCAAGTATTTCATACGGGGACTGCCATACAAAATGCCGAATGCCCGACCCATCAACGGTTATATGCATATATTCATATGTCCAGCCGCGCCCGTAATCGGAGCTTGATGTAAGCGTATCGGCGGTTACTTCCGCGCCGTTCAGTGTACGGACAAAGCTTATTCTATATGCCCAGTCCTGCTTTGTAAGCGATAAAAACCAACTGTCCCACATGACGGAATCTTCCTTGGGAATATCCGATACGATGTGCATTTTCCATGGACGCATATATTCAGCCCCGATTGCCGAAACGAATTGTTGAGCAACAGCCATAGCCTGTTCGGGCGAACAATCAAACAGCTTTTTTGCGGATAAGCCTTCGGAATCGCCAAGGGTAATATCGGCAATTTCATATATACAGGTTGTGTTTCCAAAGTTGAGCATTGCGCCGCGCGAGGAAGCGTCGAATACTTCATTCCCACCGGTATCGCTTTCGACTGTTATATATTCGCTCCCGCTTGAATTGTTTCGGATATATAGCCTTTGCCCTTGTTCATCCTCTACATCAAGATATGTATATTCGTCCATAGGCTTTCCGGTTAATGGATTGTTTATCTGCTTAGTCATAAGCGTTCCGTCCGATGGAGGCTCCACTTTTTCATTCGGTGCAGTTTCATACATTTTTTCGAGCATCTCTATTTGTTGGTTAAAATGCTCTTTTCCTTCATCGGTGTCAGTGTTGCTCAAATGTTGCCGCATGTCCGTTATCATTCGTTCAATATCGAGCTTTGTCCACGTTGAATCTACGGTATGCAAAGCATTTCCATCATACAACGCGGAGATTATTTTATCGACCTGCTCCTGCGTGAAATCGGCAGGAGTCACTCTGTATACCGAAAGCGTAGATTCAATCGGTATTGTAATGGCTGCATCTATGCTTACACTAAGCTTGCCGCCAATGCCTTCAAGCTCTTTCGTGATATGCTTTGGAATATTGTATCGCTCAGAAAGGTTTTCGCTACCGAATGCATTGCTTCCGGCGGCGCGTTCTATAAGAATATCAAAGTCCTTCCGCACCACAACCGCCGCCTCGGGCGTGGACTGGCAGGCGGTTAGGGCAAATACGGTAAATATTGAAAGCAGAATTGCCGTGAATCTTTTCATTGTTACCTCCTTAATAGCCCAAAGCCCGGTCTATTATGCTGCCGTCAATGGCGTTGATGGTGAGATAACTTGTGTATGGGTCATCGGCTTTATCGGTTGTTCCCCTGCCGCTATGCTGCCGCGTACAGGTTCCCATAAAGTCCCAAACGGGAACCAGCAGACCGGAATTCGGGTAGCCTTCCTCTACGATACGCATAAACCCAAGTTTGACGCTGTTGATATTTATTGTTATGTTGTAGTCGGTGAATCGATCGTTTACAATGGGCAGCATAAGCTCCGCAATCTGCCACACCTCGTCAAAGGACAGCATATTGACCTGCTCCGAAACTGTTTCTTCTATGGCATATGGCGAGGCGTATTTCAGGTAGCAAACTCCGGTTTCGTCAATAAACAGCCTGAGCATTTCATATTCCCACGAAACATGAACGCTGTTAGGATTAAACTGGTTGCCGATATCGTTTGTAAAGGTAACGGGTATATTGTTGACCATTCGCGTGAACATAAACTCATATACTCCAAAGCCGCCCTCGGTGAGGAAATATGCCCGTTGTCCGGTGCAGGCCAAATCCGTAATATTCAGTCTGTCCGCCGTTTGCATTGCAAGTGCATATGCTTCTTCTGGCGTATAGCCTGTTTCCGCTGATAAATCCGATTTTATATTGAGCAATGGCGAAGAATCGGGCGTGCCTACCAATACCAAGGACATGGCGGCATATCTGTTCAGGTTTTTGCAATATTCTATTACCTCTTCCTGACAAAACAGATTGGATATTGCGGCAAAATCTTCGGTGGCTTGGAGGGAAAAGGGATACTCTTGCCGGAAGTCATGCTCCGCTACGTCCATGGTATCCGGCGCAGTTTCGAGCTTTGCCATAAGCTCGGCTATATCCGCGTCAACCTGCTCAACCGATTCGTATTTCATATCGAGATCTCCGCTTTCGCGCATCTTTATAAGCCGGTCGATAGATTCCTGAATCATTGACTTCGTGTATTTCTTGTTATTGGGGTCAAGCGGCATTGCCCCATTAAACAGAACATCCGCAAAGCGCCGTATATCATCCCGCGTGAAGGAACCGTGACCGACACGTATCATGGGCAGCCCCTTTGCATCCGGCACGGTAACATCCGCTTCAATATATACTTTAACATTTCCCTGTTTGTTTTCTAATGCTTTGTGCAGGGTTTTGGGTGCTTTAAGGCTTTCTGACAGCAATAAGTCCGGAACATGGCTCTCGTCCAATTTTGCCTTCTCTGTTAATTGGCCAAAGTCCTTCTGCACCACAACCGCCGCCTCGGGCGTGGGTTGGCAGGCGGAGAGGAGGAGAAGTGCGGCAAGCAGCGCGATTATAATCTTTTTCATTTTATCACATCCCTTTTTAAGATGCTTTTATAGTACACGAAAGCATGTTTTCAAGTATTCAGCAACATGTTTTCAAAGTGTAATTTATTGGGGAAGTTCTATTTCAACGCAGGTTCCAAGCTCTATCCGGCTGAGTATGCCGAGCTTTCCGCCGTGCATCGCCACTATGCGCTTCACCAGCGCAAGACCGAGCCCAACGCCGCCCGCCTTCCTTGAACGGGATTTATCCACCATGTAAAACGGCTCCGTTATGCGCTTTACGGAATCGGCGGGTATACCGCAGCCGTCGTCCGTAACGCTTATAAGGCCGCCGCTGCATACGATATGCACATGCTTCGCGCGCGCTTTGCGGGCATTGTCAAAAAGGTTTATCAGCACGCTTGCCATAAGGTCGGCGTCCATGCTCAGCGTTTCGCTTCCATAGGCCATATCAAGCGTCACGCCGTCCCGCTCGGCAATAGGCAGCAGCGTCTTTTCCACGCTTTCAAACAGCTCCGTTACCGGCGTTGGCGCAATGGTTATGCCGCTGCCGCCGTCCAATGCTATAAGCTGCATAAGCTTTTGCGAAAGCCGCTCAATGCGGGAACACTCGGCGTTTATGTATGCCGCCGCTTCCTCGCGCTGCTCTTGGGTCAGGCGTGTTTTCATCAGCGCTTCGGAATAGCCTATTATGGCCGTCATGGGCGTTTTAAGCTCGTGCGTAAGCGCCGCAAGCAGCAGCTTACGCGCCTCGGCAACGTCGTTTATTTCCGCAACGCGCTTTTCAACCGCCTCCGCCATTGCGTTAAAGCTGACGGAAAGCGCAGCTATTTCATCCTTGCCCTTAACGGGGATGCGGCTTTGATAATCGCCGTGCGCAATCGCTGCGGCGCTGCCCTGAAGCGCTTTAAGCGGCCTGAGCACACGGAACACGGAATACGCAAGCACCGCCGCCGTAAGCAGCACCAAGCCAAGGCTTACTGCGGCAAGCTTTGCGGTAAGGCTTGCATTGCTGCTGTAAACCTGCTCTATGTTTTTTACTAAATATATATCGTATACGCCGCCGTTGATAGTGTTTGCGGAACCCACAACTATATGCCGCGCGTTATCATGCATAACTATCGTATACTTAACCTCCGTGCCGTTGCCCGAACGGGTCTTTGCATCGGTCAGTATGTCGGCAGGGTCAAGCTCGCTGCCGTTATGCAGATATTCGCCGTCTTTGCGCATGGCGTATTGCGAACGGCTCAATGACCCGGAGGAATACTGGCGGAACAGATATTTGCCAAGGCTTTGCTGCGTGGTATCCGATAGGCCGTCCTCATATGTGTTGCGGAGGGCGCTTTGAAAGGACTGCACAAGCAAATGCTGTTCGGACAGCGCGCCGTCAATGGCGGTATTTACGCTGTTGCCGTTGGCCGATATTATAAGCACGGTGCAGCACGCGGCTATGGCAAGGGCGCATAGGGAAACGGCAAGAAGCGCAAGCTTTACCCGTATCTTCATCCGCTCAATCCTCCAGCCGATAGCCTATCTTGGGCAGGGATGCTATTGTAAGGCCCGTCTTTTTTCTTAGCTGAGCAACATGCACGTCCACCGTGCGGCTTTCGCCGAAATAATCTCCGCCCCACACCGCCGCCATTATGCGCTCGCGGGAGAGGGCAATGTTCTTATTCTTAATAAATAATGTCAAAAGCTCGAATTCAAGCGGCTTTAGTGGCAAAGCTTCGCCGTTGCGGTATACCGCGCGCTCGTCTGTGCGAAGCTCAATGTCGCCTGCGCGCAAAAGCTTGCTTGCGCCGCCCGTGCGTTCAAGCACCTTGTCCATGCGGACTATGAGTTCAAGTATTTCAAACGGCTTTACTATGTAATCCTCAGCGCCGGATTTTAAGCCCTGTACCTTGGATTCGATGTCGTTTTTTGCGGTCAGGTATATAACCGGAATGCCGCGCTCCCTAAGATGCGGCAGCAGGGCGAAGCCGTCCACCTCCGGCAGCATAATATCCACAAGCGCAAGATCGAACCGTTCAAAATCGCGCAGCTTTGCAAGCGCCTCGTTTCCGTCATAGGCGGGAACGGTTTCGTAGCCCGCCACGGTAAGGCTTGTGCAAATAAGCTTGTTTATGGCTTCCTCGTCCTCTATAACAAAAATGCGGCTCATGCGCTTACCCCCTTGCGATAGTTGATTTATTATATCGCATTTGGCGTTAGCAAAGCCGCATCAAAGTGTAAACAAATTGTAATTCCGCTCAGGGTGTTGGGAAATCAATACCCCTTCTGCGGGTCTATGACGCTGCCGTCCACGGCGTTTATTGTAAGGAGCGCGCCCGGCAAATCGTATGGGGGCTTTGAAGAAAATGTTGCCCACTCATATTCGCTGACGTATTCGCCGTAAAAGTTCCACACAGGTATAACAAGGCCGTATTCTATTGCGTTTTCCTCGGTCACGCGCTGCAATTCAAGCTGTATTCGGTCTATATTTAGCGTTGCGCGCAGCAGGTCGTCATCGCCATGCACATATCCGCCGTATATAACGGGCAGCATACGCATAGCAATGGACGCTATTTCCGAAAACGGCAGAAGGTTCGCGTTTTCCGTGATTATTTCCGTTATTTCCATCGGCGCGCGCCAGCTAAAGCTTTCTATGCCTTCATCGGACACAACGCATTTTATGCGTTCATAAAACCAGCTTGGCGTAAGGCTTGTTTCGGTTTTGAAATTGTTGGCGTTGGCTTCCAGCACATTACGGCACGGTATGCCGCCTACGGACTGGCCAAGCGTTACAATATAGATACAGCGTGGCGGCTCGTCGGAAAGCACATCGTAGATTGTCTGAGTTTCTCCGTTTACCATCTCCGTAAGGTAATAGTGCCGCTCAAGCAGAAATACGCTGTCCGTCTTTAGCGATACGGGCAAGGCGGAAATTGCGTTTTCAACCAGTGCGCGCGCTTCTGACGGCGTTATGGTAAGGCTGTCCTTAGCCTGCTCCGGCACAACGGATTCGTCAAGCAAAAGCGTATAGGTTTCCTTGGCGCCTCCATCGTTGACGCGGGAGCCGCGGTTGTATGATAGTGATGCGCCTATCTCCTCGCCCCAGTCCACACTCTCGTCGTCGTATGCCATGCGGAGCGGGTCGTTTCGCACCGAAAAGCTCCGCCCATAGCTTTCATCGAATGCGGCGAAAGGCTTTTCCACGGCACTTACGCCCATATAGCGCCCAATATCCGGCTTGTTGGTGCTTATTATCATTTCGCGCAGCGTCCCATCGGATATCATCTTAGCCGGGTCATCGGGTATGGCGGCAAGCTCCGCTTCAAGGAAGTCAAGCATCTTCTGTGCCTTTTCCCGTTCCCTGCCGGTACTCTCGTTTACGCGGCTCATGCACCTAAGGATGTTTTTTTCAAGCCACGCCTTGTTAAAGCCGCTGGGCGTGGTGTCGTAAAGCGTTACGCCGCCGCGGAAGCGGTCAAAGAACGCGCTTACAACCTCCTGCGTGAACTGTATCGGGCGCACCTGTGCAATGGGCATGGCTTCGGCCTCGGGCACGCGCACCACGGCGTCAATATCCATTGTAAGCCTTTCGCCTACGGGCGTTATATCCGCCGTATACCTCTCCGGCGCCCCAAGCCTGCTTAGCAGGGGATACCGCTCGCCGTCATCAGGCATTGTTTCGGTGCTTATAGGCGTTTTCTGCGCCTTTTCAAGCATCTGCTCCATATCCTTCTGCACCACTATCGGCGCATCGGGGGTTGCTTGGCAGGCGGTGAGGAGAAACAGTATAGCAAGTGCAATAACAAATGTTCTTTTCATAATCAATATCCTTTCTGCGGGTCTATAACGCTGCCGTCCACGGCGTTGACGATAAGATGGCAGCCGTATCCGTCGCTGTGATGGTCATAACGTGTGCCATCGTTATATATGGCGGTTCTCGTGCCGTAGAAGCACCATGCGGGCACGAGCAAGCCGTGACCTATGGAGTTTTGCTCTGTCACGCGCACGAATTCAAGCGAAACGCGGTCTATATCGAAATTCACGCTGCCCATGAAATCCTCCCTCGCAAGCGGCTCGTGCGATATGGGCATCATCTTTTCAAAAACGGAGACTATATCCTCAAACGGCATCAGCGTACAGTCCTCAACCACGGTGTTCATTATGGTAAGCGGCGAATTCCAATTCATGCTGATTATCCCGCTTCCGTCCACACGGAAGCTCATCCGCTCATAGTCCCAGCTTTCGGCAAGCGCATCATTGGAAGCATAGCTTGCGCCGACTCCGGCAGATGCACAGGGAACGCCCTCGACTATGCGGCGGCATTCAAGCATATAGCAATATGGCTTGGGGTCAGAACCGCTGCTTTCGCCCTGTGCAAAGCCGATATCATGCGTATCAAAGGGGAGGCCGTTTGCTTCAAGAAAGCTTTCAACTTTTGCACGGGCTTCATCGGGCGAAACGCCCGCTTTTTGTGCTGCGTCCGTCGGCAGCGGCATTTTTGAATTCGGCGCGTTGAATGCGCTTGCAGCGGCTGCGGAGTAGAACAGTCCTGCTCCGGTGGCTTTTGCGCGGCCCGATAGATGCATTGCGTTTTCACTAAATACGGCGGAGGTCAGCATGTCATCGTTGTTTTTTACCCAAAACTGCGCACCGAAATCCTTGGTGTAGCCCGGCACGGCATTCTCCGCCGCGTGCAGACCTAAATAGCTTCCTATTACGCCGCCGTCGGGATCGGTAAGCTCCATGCGTCCCAGCGTGCCGTCCGATAGTACAAGCTCGTTATCCTCCGGTGCGGAGGCGTACATCTCCTCAAGCATTGGAACCAATTCATCGGCATAGTAGGCGGCGGTGGAAATATCGTCCTCGTTGCCCGAAGCCGCAAGCTGCGCGGCATCCTTTTTTGCGCGTATAAGCTGCTCTTCTATCTGTGCCTTGCTCATGCGGTCGGGAAGTATATACATGGTCTTTTCTCCGCAAAGCAAATCGAATAAGCGCGAAACTTCCTCCTGCGTAAAATCCCGCGCCGCAACGCGCACTATCGGCATTAGATAAACGTCGGGAACGTCCACGCCCGCCTTAACGTCTATTTGCAGCTTGCCTTTTTCCGTGCGGTAGTCATATTCCGCGGGGAAGCCGTATCTTTCCCTTATTACAAGTCTCGCGTCGCCTTCCGCAAACGCCGGCGCGGAATCCGCCCGTTCTATCATCTGCTCCATATCCTTCTGCACCACTATCGGCGCATCGGGGGTAGCTTGGCAGGCGGTGAGGAGAAACAGTATTGCAAGTGCAATAACAAATGTTCTTTTCATAATCAATACCCCGCGAATCTATCAATGATGCTGCCATCAATCGCATTTATAGTAAGTAGACTTGTATAACCGCTTATTCCGCGTTGGATGCCATGGCTGTCAACCGAATGTCCGAAAAAGTCCCACACAGGAACAAGTAAACCTTGTGAACCGACATTCCTTTCAGTTAACCGCATCAGCCCTAAAGTTACATGGTCGATAAAATACTCGCAAGTCCATTCTTCTTCAGACATATCATATTCGTTATCAACAATGACAATCATTTCCTCAAATATTTCTTGGATTGATGAAAACGGTAATAGCATTGCGCCCTCCACTTCTATATCTGTCAGTTCATGCGGTGAACGATACTCAAACATAGCAATTCCGTTATCATCTATGAAAACGCGGATTCTTTCATATAGCCACGGCTTTGCAAATTGCTCACCCTCATACAGTATTTTCCTGTCGCCGCCTCCGTCATCGGTATAAGTAACTGCTACACCATTGATTTCTCTTGTAAACATGAATTCGTAAACGCCGGTTGGACAGATATTTTCTGCTACATGTTTTCTCATTCCGGTACATGTAAAGCCAATAAGCCCCATTTTTTGTAGGGAAGTTTCCGCCATATCCAATGCCTCTGCCTGAGTTGTATGTAAAGGCAGAGATTCCACGCTGCTGCTATCAGGCGAGGGAATGGCACGGTTTAATAAAATGTCAAGGCAACTGTCATCAAGATTTCTATAATACTCCATTCGCGCAAAACCGGGCTCTGTATAAACGATGATTCTTGACAATCTATCATCATCTCGGAGCGCATAGTAGTGAACATATTTGCCATCCTCAGCAGGATTGTCAAACTGGTATTGGAGCGGCTTATACGTTGCCTGGGACGGAGCGTTTTCAAGACTTTGCATGGCATCGGCAAGCGCGGCGTCATATTCCGCCTGTTCCAAATATCGTTCACTGAACCAGGTATCGTTATTTACATTGGTCGTAAGGTCTTCAATAATATTATCGTAGTATTTTTGGGGCAACAGGCTAAGATCGTCAGAGACAGGCCTGGTACCTTCAAACAATACTTCAACAAGGCGCTTTACTGTATCATTTGCCAAGCGGGACATTTTTACCCGTGCAATGGGCATTTTATCGGCTTGCGGAAGGATTATCGAAGCATCCGTATGTACGAGCAGTTTGCCTTTTGCACTAATGGACTCAAGTTTCAGGTTTTGCGGTATTCCAAGATTCATTATGAAAATATTGGCTTCATACTCAGAGGTTTCGGTACGCGGTTGCGTGGTTTTTTCAGACATATTTTCCGTGTCCTGGGCTTTTTCAAGTAATCTGTCTAAGTTTTTGCCTATCACTATCGGGCTTTCCGGCGTTTTCTGGCAGGCGGCAGCGCCAAATGCCATGACTGTGATAAGAAGAATCGCTATATATCTTTTCATAATTGCCTCCTTAGTAGCCCCTCGCCAAATCGATTATGCTGCCGTCGATGGCGTTGATAACAAGGATTGGAGACTTTACGAGGGGATATGGATAACCGCCATCATAATGTGTATCCCATGACTTATCAAGACGTTGTGTTTGTGTCATGCAGTTCCCATAGAAAATCCATGCCGGCGTGTAGATGCCCGTTCTACCACTAATATGTTGCTCTTTGATACGCACGAGCGTCAATTCTACCGCGTTGATGTCTAACCTCATGTTCATATCCAACGCATCAACGCGATACGTCATATCCAACATGGGCTCATAGCTTATTGATACCATTTTCTCGAATATGCTCTTGGCATCTTCAAAGGAAATGACGCCCGCGTTTTCGGAGATAATCTCATTTGTGATGGTAGGAGATGACCATCTTAGCCTTCGTATACCCATATTGTCTACATAGAAATAGATTTTTTCATATTCCCACGGCAGCGCATTTTGATCTTCTCCGCCATAGATTGCGGTCATACCCGTTTCAGTATAAACCGAAGTACCGTTCACGCTGTGTGCATAAGAGAAGCAGAACGCATAGTTGCTCGCATCTGCGACAGGACCAACTGTATCGTCAAAACGATTGTCATCGATAATAAATGTGTCCCGTAGCACCATATCGTTGATACCTGCTGCCGCGAAAAAGCCATCACAAAGCGCCTTTGCCTCATCATATGCGATGGTGAGCTTGCCTTTTGCTGCATCCGGTATTGCCAAGCCATCATACACGATAGCATGTTCTTCCGAATAAGCGGGGCCTTCCGACTGCCAGTAGCCAAGCGACGCCACAGTGTTTCCGTCAAGAAGCAGAGGGGTAACCACGTTAAACGCGGTTCCATCGCCCGTTTGAGAAGACAGCTTATAAACCGCTTCTTCCCAAGCGATTTCATTGCCATCTATCTCCCCGACTTTTGATTTCCACATTGTACCATCGGAGATCCTTTCGACCGGCTCCGGCTTTACAGCGGGCGCTGTATTCAATGCCTTTTCCAATTCTTCAATCTTCGCTTCTACTTCCTCTGCCGACGTAAAGATAGATTTTTCAGCAAAAGAGCCTTCTGCGATAAGCTGTTTATAAAAGATAATCTGTTCCTGCAATTCCCCCTGCGTCATGATTTGTGCTGAAGAATCTTCCCGGCAAATAGGCTTCTCGTTAGGGAAAAGATAATTGAAAAAGCCCATGACTTGCTCCTGCGAAAATCCTGATACCGAAACGCGCGCCATGGGTATTTGCCCCGATTTTGGAATGGCGATAGGCGCATTCGCTTCGATTATGAGCCTTCCTTCTACAGCGCTTGCCGAATACGTATAGTTTCCATTGGGCAACTGCAAATCCATGACTTTTGTACCGCTTTGTTCATCGGTGGCCTTTTCCAGCATGGCCTCCTGATTCTTTCCCACCACAATGGGGCTCTCCGGCGTTTTCTGGCAGGCGGAAAGCATGCCAATAAATATTGAAGCAGTCAAAAGCAAGTAAATTATGCGTTTCATTTCTTCCACCTCTTTCATAGTGCTGTTTAATTATAAAAAGCTGTCACCGGAAAAGTCGTTACCATATCGTTACTAAAGTGTTACCATTGCCATTTAACAAAAAGACTCAGGTATTGAAACCCGCGCCTTATACAGTTGGTAGAATTATGGCTTAGTAGCCATTACCTCGTTCGATAATACTTCCGTCAACGGCGTTGATCGTCAGAAAGGGTTCAAGCTCATTTGTATCGAGTAAAGTAACTGATTTTCCGTGTTGGCTCTCTGAGTAGCCGAGAAAATCCCAAACGGGAATGAGCAACCCTGTTTCAGAATCTTTTTCCCTGATGCTCATTAACCCAAGACGCACGGTAGTAATCACATATTTCCCTGTGATTTCCCTTGTATCGGCATCAACAATGTTATCTACAATCACTACCATTTTTTCAAAAATGCCCTTGATCTTATCAAACGGTATCAACGTTGTGGCTGTCATAACCTTTTCCACAATCTCACACGGGCCTAAGTATCGCACACAAAATACGCCTTCATCATCCACCATAACATGTACCTTCTCGTATTGCCACGGTTTTGAATAACCACCCGCGCTTGATTCTTCGTCGTTTGTATAAGTTTCCATCACCCCGTCAACGTTGCGCGTAAACATAAAATCATAAACAGCTTTGTTGGTCTTGCCAGATGGGTCCAGTCGATAGATGCTTTTTTGCTTTGCAGAACACTCAAAATCAAATAATTGCATACGTGCTATTGCATCCTTTGCGATTACAAATGCGTTATCTTCCGCAATGCTCAGAACCCCAGCTACCTCTGCGCTTTTAGTCGAAACCGCACCAAGCGTTGCCGATATGTCACGCCGGTAGTACATATCCGCCGTGCCGAAAATATCCCGGCTGTTATTCACGGCCAAACAGGAAACAGTTGCATCATCAGGCATGGCATATAACATCATATAGGTATTTGTTGTTTCAACAGGACCGTCATTCGTCGAAACTTTGGGCGTTGCCCATTCAAAGCGGGGCTCACAATTCGGGATGGTATCAGGAGCATTATCCGCCTTTGCCAGCAACACAGCTAACGCTTTTTCCGCGTCCTCTTTAGTGCTATATACCATGTCATACATGTATTCTCCTACATTATCCCAATCGTTGAGAGCAGTCCGAAGCTTTTCAATCTCCTTTTGATAAATGGCTTTTGTCTTTACATCTCCGCTTTCAACGTAGTGAGCGTTTTCCCCCAATAAGGCGTCTGCAAATATTTGCACCTGCTCCGCAGTAAACTCGGCCGCTTTTAATCGATAGATGGGGATCTCGCAGTCTGGCAGTTCCACATCGGCATCAACATGTACGGTAAGATTGCCGCCTTTGCTGACAATATCGGCGGTGTAGTTTTTCGGGGCGTTGAGCCGTTCGTAAAAATCAACGCCAACGCCCTCGCTTTCCGGCTGTGGGTCTTTTACTTGCGCCTTTTCCAGCATGGCCTCCTGATTCTTTCCCACCACAATGGAACTCTCGGGCGTTTTTTGACAGCCCATACAAAGGCTGAACGCCATGGTGAGCATTAGGATTGCTGCAAGCATCTTTTTCATAGTGCGAAAACCCTCTTTCACTTTGATGCTTCCATCGTAGCCGAAAGCCCGCTGCAAAAACTATCATCAACTTGTAATCTTTTTGTAATTTGGGAATACCACCCGCACGGCGGTTCCGCTCCCAAGTGTGCTTTCGACCTCAAGCCTTGCGCCATGGGCATCGGCGATTTGCTTTACCAGCGCAAGGCCAAGGCCGCTGCCGCCCGCTTTTTTGCTGCGGGATTTGTCCACCATGTAGAACGGCTCGAATATGCGCTCCATTGCTTCCTTTGGAATGCCGCGCCCAAAGTCCTTGACCTGTATCGTGTTGTTTGAAAAGGTGAGTAAAACCCGCTTATCCGCCGCGTCCGCATCGTATGCCTTTGCCGCGTTGTCCACAAGGTTGATGAGCAGGGACTGGATAAGGTCCGCGTTGCAGTTCAGCGTCCCGCCGCCGGAATGGGTGATGAGAGTCACGCCACGGTCGGCAAGGCTTTTCTGCGTGTTCTGCCGCACAGTGTCAAACAGCGCGTCAACCTCGCAGGGCCTGCGCTCTATCTCGCGCTCCAGCGTGATAAGCTTCAAAAGCGTCTGCACCAGCCGCTCCAGCCAGGTACCGGTGATGACCCAGGTGGAACCAAGATGCTCGATGGAAAGCTCCTGGGGATCTCCGGCCTCGGGCTGCTGCTCCACATATTCCGGCTCATAGATCGTCACAGGGGGCAGGGTGCGCAGCTTTTCAGCCACCACCCGCATGAGATTCCGGGTGCCCTGGGTGGTACCGGCGGAGATCTCATACAGCTCGCAGCCCGCAGCCTCCACGCAAGCCCGCAGCCGCTGGAGGTTGTCGCTGTCCGGGGGCAGCAGGTCGATCTTATTGGCAGCCACGATCATGGGCCGGTTGCTCAGATCCACGCTGTAATTGGCCAGCTCGTCACAGATGGCATTAAAGTCCTCTACCGGGTCTCTGCCCTCGCTGCCGGACACATCCACAACATGAACCAGCAGCCGGCAGCGGTCAATGTGCCGCAGGAAATCATGGCCCAGGCCCGCACCCTCAGCCGCACCCTCAATGATACCGGGGATATCCGCCATGACGAAGGACACGCCCTCATCCACATAGATGACGCCCAGGTTGGGGAACAGCGTGGTGAAATGGTAGTTTGCGATCTTCGGCCGGGCATTGGAGGTGACGGAAAGGAGGGTGGATTTTCCAACATTGGGGAAGCCCACCAGACCAACGTCTGCCAGAAGCTTGAGCTCCAGGATCACATCCCGCTCCTGGCCCTTCACGCCCGCCTTGGCGAAGCGGGGAACCTGACGGGTCGCAGTGGCATAATGGGCATTGCCCCAGCCGCCCCGGCCGCCCTTGGCGATGACAAAGTCCTCGCCGGTGGACATGTCCACAATAATCTGGTTGGTCTCCGCATCCCGGACCACGGTGCCCCGGGGGACCTCGATAATCAGGGGCTCTCCCCGCTTGCCGCTCATATTCCGGCCCAGGCCGTTCATACCTGCCTGCGCGGCGTACTTCCGCTTATAACGGAAATCCAGCAGTGTGGAAAGATTGTCATTGACCCGCAGGATCACGCTGCCGCCATGGCCGCCGTCGCCGCCGTCGGGACCGCCGGAGGCCACATATTTTTCCCGGTGGAAGGCCACGGCGCCATCGCCGCCCCGTCCGCCGCAGACTGTAATTCGAACCTTATCTACAAACATTGTTTACCTCCATGGTTTCACGGTGGGTGACACAAAAAAGGAAATTTGCCGGACATTTCTTTTTTTCTGCCACCCGCATTTCAAAAAAAGGACTGCCGCCGAAAAGCAGCAGTCCTTCATTCACAGGCTTGTCTTACTGCTCAGCGTAAACGGAGCACTTCCGACGGTCCTTGCCCATGCGCTCAAACTTGACGGTGCCGTCAACCAGGGCGAACAGGGTATCATCCTTGCCGATACCAACGTTGGTGCCGGGATGGATGTGGGTGCCTCTCTGGCGAACCAGGATGTTGCCAGCCAGAACGAACTGACCGTCAGCACGCTTGCAGCCC
>ERZ773192.2046-NODE-2046-length-18025-cov-4.004062_pt1 | contig 18025 bp, 19 predicted proteins | sample MGYA00581010_ERZ773192 | MGnify/ENA primary metagenome ERZ773192 (study PRJEB29015, sample SAMEA2737741) | human gut metagenome | biome: human gut; feature: human-associated habitat; material: faeces | place: China | collected 2012 ...
ACAGTCGGCCGGGTCTGCTCTTTCGGCGGGCGGCCCCGGCGCTTCGGCGGCTTATCCGCCTCCGGCGCTTTCTTGTCCGGGGCGGGAGCAGAAGCCTCCTTGCCGCCCTTATCAGCGGCCTGGATGTCCGAAAGGTTGATTACCTTGCCGGACGGCGCGGGAACGTCCTCACCCATACCAGGGATAACAGACTGCTCCGGCGTGGAGGGCTCCGCATGAGCGGGGGCCGCCTGAGCCCCACCAGGAACAGCGGGCCCCTCGGTGTGTTCCGGCGCGGGCGGATCGCCCGGCCCGGACGGGGCCGGAGCTTCCGGGGCTTTCTTTTCCTCCGAGTTCACGTTTACTTTTTCATCTGCCATTGGCTAACCTCCTTTTTCTTGAGATGAAAAAGGCCAGACCTCCCGGCCCGGCCAGCTAAAAAAATTCCCCCTTTCGTTTTAGTATAAAGTCAGCACCACTCCTTTCCCAAACCGGGCCATGAAAAAACGCCGCCTTTTTCTTGAAAAAGCGACGTTTTAGTGTAGGTTGGCTCGGTTTTTTGTTGTGATTTATGATTATGCCTTTGTAAAGAAACCTAAACCTATAGCGATATAAAACAAATTGTTTATCCTTGCTTTCCATACAATCTGTTAATTCAAATAATTTATTTGTAGAATAACTGAATTTTTCAAGATTGTCGTTTCTAAATGGATTTTCATATTTTTTCATAGCTTCATTTAAAAGTGATTCAAACAAATTTTCATCATTAAAAATTTTGTTTGAAAAAGTTTTCAATATTTGACTTACACAAATTCTTAACTGCCCCCAAAATTCGCTATTATCAAGTTTTTCAAAATATAGTTCGAAATTTATATCAACCAAATTCCCTTTCCATATATAAATTACAATATCATATACTTTTTGTTTAAAATCAATGCCCATTTCTTTTATTGTATTATTGGCATTTTTGGAAATTGTAATATCCTCTTTAATCCTATTTCTCTCCGCTCGCAGCTGTTTGACAAAATCCGAGGGCAAATCTATCAGGTTCTTCTTTTTTAAGGAATCGCATATTTCATATATTACCAATACTGAAAAAGTTTTAACAATCATCGCAATATATTGCTTTTCGTCAGGATAATGTACTTTATCCTCCACTCGATATAGCAACTCCACGCTCAATAAATCTTGAACCATTTCCTTTATAGTTTCTTCGGAATAAAAATTATCATCTTTCATGCATGTAGTCTTTTTCCTTTCATTTTGATATAAAATCAAATAATATCTATATCATTTTTGTAAATTGCTTTCTGTATTTGCTTTCCCAAAGCGTTAAGTTCAAGAATTATATTGTTTTTTACAGTAAAAAAATCTTCGTTGAAAAACATTTGAGTTAATCCATACATAGGGTCATTGTCAATAACATCATTCTCCTTAAGGACAACACCCAATTTATAATGTGCCATTGCATTTCTAAACTTTTCTGAAACGTATTTTTTATTCATATTGATTTTTAAACCTAAGTGTAAATTTATTTGAGGGATAATATAGCATAGGTAATAATATAAAATATACGAAAATCTCAGTTTCGTTGATACGTCATCAATTATAAAATCATTTACAGCATAAATAATAAACTGTATCTGACACAATATCGAGAACAATAAAAATTTCTCATTATAATTTTCACCAAAGGGGGATTTTATTTTTCCTCCAAAATCCTTTATCAGAAAATGTGCTTTTTTATTAATAGTATATGACTTTGTTGCATCAAAAAGTTTAATATATCTACCTCCTATCGTAGATATAATTCGCATAGTTTTTCCATTACTTCTTAGGGTTTCATAAGAAAAATTAGGAATTACAATTTGGTCTAAAATTGTATTATTACATGGAATAGAATTATAAAAAAGAACTCCATAAATATCGTATTTTTTTCGCCTTAAAATCTTTAATTTACCAAAAGATGAAAAATAATCATCGCTACTATAATATTTACTCTCAATTTGCTTATTGACCTCTTCATAGCCTTTTTCAAAAAGCTTTATTGAATTTCGCATTTTTGAATAGTATTCTTGCTCTTTTGAATTGAATGTTGGAAGAAGTATTTTACTGCCTTTTGTAGAATTATTATATGCGTTTATCCAATCTTCAATCCCGTCAATAACAAGGCCCATATATGGTATTAGGGCAACAAAATATTCGGGAGTGGTTATTTTATCGTTACATATTATGGTATATAAAAATCTCAAATCATTTTTCATTAATTCTACTGCTAAAGCTTGTATATGATTTAAATGAGCATTTTTTAATTCATATTCAGGCTTTTTTTCTTTCTTTTTGACTTTCATTTTTTATTCTCCTTAACGAAATATCTTCACTTATATATTATATCATTATTAAATATTTTTTCAACCTGTCAATCGCTATCTGCTACCTTAAATAATGCTCGCCGACAACGCAGATGCGGTTATGGCCGAGGGCGTGTGAGGCTTCGAGCATTGCTTTTTTATCAAATTTTTTCCCGGCGTTTTCTCCTCGGCATACATATACCTCGCTCTGATATCTTTTCCCTGTGCCTTTGTTGATTTTGTCATACGGTATCTTATTCAAAGGTCGTGCGTATTGGTTATATATCGACGTCGCATAGTCCGCACGATAGCTATGTATATCTGCTCCGGTCGGGACCTTTTTAAAGACCTTTCCGTTACCGGCGGCATCCATCATCGCCTTAATTTTGTCAACATTGCCGACTATCGGAGCCAGTCTCGGTCGACCACCCTTAGCTCCGACCGTTACGGCTATGCACAGTCTGCCTCGCTCGTCTGTTGCAAGCATATTGCCACGCAAAGCCGTTATCTCCGCTCGGCGTAATCCTGTGCTTCGGCAAAACTCGACAAAATCAGCGTTTCGCAGCTCCGAGAAATGCTTGTCGCTCTTTTTTACGCCTCTTGAGCGTGTAATATTTCCCATCAGTCTTGATGGCGTTTCAATTCCAAACTCTGACGCTTTAACTCCGTACAGCTTTGCCAATGCCGATATGTCAAGCTTGAGCGTATAAGCGGACAGATGCCGACGGCTGTCTATCCACTCTGCAATATACAGTCGGCACTGCTCAAGTGTCTTGCAACCATGCTTATTTTCGCAATATTTAACAAAATAGTTTGCCTCCTTGATATAGGTCTTGAGCGTGCTATAACTGTAAATGTAATTGTCGCTTATCCCGTCGTGCTTGTCTTTGTGCTTACTGCATCCTATTCTGAGTTTACTTTCAAGTACCTCCTGCACTTGACGAGTAAGTGACTTTTTGTTTTTATGTCCCATTTTTATTCCCCCCTTTGAATATTATTTGTTAAGGAAAATTCATACCCACATTTGTTTCGCCATTTTTTCGGCACGCACTTATGGTTGTGCGCTTGTCTCATACTCCCAACATATCCGTTTACTCCGACAAAAATCGGCGTAACCGTATATGCGAGACCTGCCGTGATGCTTTGTGGAGTATAAGCATTATCTCTTTTTGGCTCCACAAATTTTCCGTTGTGTTGCACACATTCTGCTACGACCTGAGACTGTGCCGTAATGCAGATGTGTGCCTGCTGTCTTTGGCAGACAGCTAATACTGCCGTGTGCAGTATGTGGCAAAGCACAGCGTCAACTGTGCCGTGGAAAGGGGCAAACCACGCCACCCGTAAAACATCCTTTAACTCTTGTTGTCATGCTTTACATGTAAATTATGTCAGAAAAGTGTTTCGGGAACAAACGAATTTATGCCGTCTCGTTAGTTGCGAGGCGGCTTTGATTTTTTGAGATTCAGATTCCTCTTATATGACATATTTAACATGTAATTTAGGAACAAGGAGCTGAACATTATGATTTAGTTTTTACGGCAAAGTTTTAAAAAGAATAACAAAATTTTAGAAAGAAGGATTAATTTATGAAAAATTTAAAAGCGAACAATGAGAGACGAGCAGACGGTGTGTACTTTGTTAGGAGTGCATCGGACCAAACAGCAAGGGATGAGCATCTGCTTTATTTGTTGGTTTCCGACGGTAAGATTTTGAGAACCGCTATGCAATTCTCACCGACATTTGACGCAGAAAGCGTGAGAGAAAGATTTTTTCAAATCGCAGGAAAAATCGACTCTGAGGAAATCCTTACGATTGATGATATGGACGATGACGTCGATATTTCCGAGCTAAATCTCCCGGAGTTTTTTGCGAATCGTCAAATCCCGGTTGAGATAATTTTTCGCTATTTTTTTAGTGAAATTCATCATTTCCGTGAAGATTTGCAGGACCTTTGTTTTGCGATTGTGAGAGCGTATCAGATGTACTGCGACGAAAATTATGCAACTCCGATTGCCGAGATTGAGCTTGCCAAGCGATATGATTGTGCGCTCAATGCGTTTTGGATGATTTGGGAATGGAAAGAGTTTGCCGAACAAAACAGGTTACGTGATAAAGATATAATTCTCGCAGCGGCAATGATTGCAAGCCTATCTTGGTTTTTTAGGAATGATTTTCCGTCGGCAAATGCAGAACGAGCGGAGGATATTCTTTTCCACGAGATAAATTATCAAATGCAAAACTACAATGTTGACAAATCAATTGCTCGCAAAATCAAAAAAATCATGCATCGGATTTTTGAGAACGACGATGCATTCCGTCAGGAACTAATTAACAACGAATTTAATTTTTAATTTGAAAGGACGTTTTATTTATGAAAATCACAAGTAACGAAAAAATCGACAGGATATTTCTCATTAAAAGTGTTGAGGTCAAGACTACCAAAACCGGCAACAACTACTTGGATATGAGGCTGACCGACAAAGACAATGACGTTAAAGCAAAAAAGTGGGGCTATACCGGTGACAAGCCTGCATTTGATGTTATGACGCTTCAACGTATAGTCGGCACCGCATCCAACTATAACGGCCAAGTACAAGTTAACGTCACTCAGATTTTACCGGTTGACAAAGAAGAGCTTGACATTGCGGACTATGTGCCTTGTACACCGCTGGACTGCGATAAAGCTCTGTCGGAGATATATGACGTTATTTACTCATTCAAAAATGAAGAGCTTTTACAGCTTGCATCAACTGCATTACAGCAAGTTGAAAAGGAATTTAAGTATTATCCGGCTGCGCTAAGTATGCATGATGCTTGTGTCGGCGGCCTTTGTCACCATACTTACTGCATGATGCAAACAGCCTTGGCAATTTGCAAGGTATATCCGTTTATAAACCGTGACCTGCTTTTGACCGGTGTAATTTTGCATGACCTCGGCAAAATAGACGAGATTGAGGCGTGCGAGCTTGGTCCCAAGAGCACATACACAGTCAGCGGTAACCTGCTCGGTCATCTTGTTATGGGCGCTATCCGCATTGACAAATTGTGCGATGAGCTTAACTTATCAGATTACGTGCGTACTGCGGTGCTGCATATGCTTATCTCACATCACGGCAAACTTGAGTACGGCAGTGCCAAACAGCCTTGCTTTTTGGAGGCTATGATTCTCAATGCGATTGACGACCTTGATGCTAAAATCTACGAATTTGCGGAAGCAGTTAAGGACATTGACCCCGGCAGTTTCAGTACAAAGAATTTTGCACTTGGCAATATACAGGTTTACAAAACAAATATTTGAGAAAGAAGGATTATTTATGAAAGAAACAACTAATAATATGGCAAAAAATACGACTGGGGTATTTTGGATAAGAGATGCACGGGAAGATTTTCCGGGCGGACAAAGAGCATTGACAATGACCGTTACCGACGGTCGGGTACAGCGTAAAGCATTGTGGATGGATACACCTGAAAAAGCGGAGAATGTCATTAACAGCTTCAAAAAAATTGACGGCACAATATATGATGACAATATGTTTATGGTAACCGGTGTTAAGGATACTAACTATGCATTTGTAGAGTTCGAGAGATTTTTTGCATTAAACAAAGTCCCGCTTAATGTAATGTATAGGTATCTCGTGGATATCTCAAAGGCATTGCCGCCGCTGCTTGCGGTTCCGTGTCTTTGTACCGTCAACCAATTTGAGGCATTTACCTGCAAGCGGACAGCAATCACGGAAGCAGAACTTTACGAAAGAATCCAGGCGACAAGAGAAGCCTTTGAGACCGTTGTACACTGGCAGCGCCTTTTGCAAAGCAAAGCTATTGACGAGAGTTATGTTATTATGGCAGGTGTTATTATCGGCAGTTTTTCATCATTCATCGAGAACGAGCTGTTACTCCCGGGATGGGAAATGATGCCGTCGGAAATCCTTGCCTGCGACTTTAATCACACCGCAAAGGAGTTAAAGTTAGACAAAGACACTTCAAGCAAAATTAAAAAAGTTATTCATGCGATGTATTATCGTGACCAAGTTGAATTTCAAAAAACAGTTGTAACAAACACTTTCTTTAAGAAAAACTAAATACATAACATTCATCCCTCGCAGTCATTTTCTGCGGGGGATTTTTTTCGTAATACAAGCATAAAGCCGCCGTTTCGATTCGGGAAACGACGGTTTTATTTTAGCCACTGAGCGGCTTTTTTATTTTATTTTTAAATGTATACGCATGCGTGCGTATAGGGAATGATTCGGTCGCTTTAAGCACCAAAAGCAGAAAATCTTTAAAATTTTTCGAAAAAAGCCTAAAAAATTGTTTTAAAATGAGAAATGAAATTTAATTATAACATATTTATATCGAACCCGCAAGAGTTCCGAAACAAATTTTTCGATTTTCTTTTGAATTTTTTGTTTCGAGCGTCAAAACAAAGGGAGCGATAAAATGTTTTAGCAAATAAAATCAGTCCAATCAAAGAATTAAATTAAAACGAAGGAGTATTTCTTATGAATTATACTTTCCGCTCAGGGCCTATTTTCGCCCCGGACACATCGGTCTTACACACAATTCCGGAGACAGCATCAATGCTCGGCACCTCGCCGAAATTGGTCAGAAAACTTGTAAAATCCGGAGAATTAAAAGCAACAATGCTCGGTAAGCTCAAGGTTACCGACGAAGAAATCAAAAATTATTTGCACAAAGGAGATAACAATATGTCAACAACCATTACATCAACAAACAACACCAAAGAGCTCTCGCCCATCGTGTACACGGTACCGGAGCTCGCAACCTTACTCCACACAACAAACACAACCGTCCGCAGTCTTATAAAGTGTGGTCACATCAGAGCCATGAAGCTCGGCGAAATCAAAGTATCGCAGCAGGAAGTCGAACGCTTCCTCAACGAGAGCGTTAACGTAGATTACACCGACCCAACCGATTTAAAACCGGTTGTAGCCTGAGGAGGGATTTAAAATGATGAACAATTATACACATACCGGCACAGACACCCTGACAGTCAGAGAATATATCGTCGATTATATACTCCCTATTTACTGTCAATCCTTAATAACCTATAAAAATATGCGCAGGATTCTTGAGGACTCCGTGCTGTGCGATATAGGCGATATTCCTGCCGACAAGCTGAGTATTGCTCAGATTGCCCACGCAGTCGAGGCCATGAAAAATAACTCGCATCTTACAAAACCGACAATGAAAACCGTTATGAGCATTCTTGCCGAGGTATATATTTTGGCCGTTGGCAATGACAGAAAGGAGAACTGATTATGGCAAGAAAAAGAAGAGAAATCCCTGTGGTACATGTAAAAGAAAGGTCAAACGGTAGGTTTGCTTATTTCTTTGAGGGTATAAAGGTCAACGGCAAGAGAACTCAAATTTCAAAGGGCGGGTTTGCTTCCTCTGAGGAAGCACTCGCCGCCGGCGAAATTGCAATAGTTAAATACTACTTCGGCGGACAAGAAAAGGCATCGGAATGTGACAATATGATTTCCGTTGAGGACTTTGTCACCAAAATATTTATGCCGAAACAGGCTGAGTTAAAGCATTGGGTTCCCAATACCAGAGACGGTTACGAGAAAAAATTCCGCAACAATGTCTTCCCGACAATAGGCAAAGAAATAATCGGTAATCTCAGTCCCGAGACGCTTACTAATCTTCTAGATAATCTTTACTATGATAAAAAGCGTTCGTTTAGTTCTGTCTCTAACCTCCATAGTCTGCTTCTCAGTATGGCAAAGTACGCAGTCAAAAAGGGATACCTTGAGAGCTTTGACCGTGATGAATTTCCTGTGCCAAAAAGAGATGAAGATGCGGCAATGGAAGAACACAATGAGCAAAACAGAGATACCGTCCCCGCTGAGAAATCGGATGCAATTTTTGAGCGCTTTGACGAAAACAGTTCCGTATTTTTGCCCATGGTAATCTCTCTTTTAGCCGGTGCAAGAATTGGAGAGGCTTGTGCTATTGCTGTTGAGGATTGTGATTTTGAAAACAGACTTTTGCACATACGTCGTCAATTCACGGCGGACAACAAATTTCAAATATGCAACCCAAAAAATAACTCTAAGCGAGTTGTACCAATGTGTGACTCACTATATGAGATTCTAAAAGCTGCCGTTGAGAAGCGTGAACGTAATATGCGGGAATGGGGCGGAAACTATATTAGGACATACCTTAAAAAGGCAAATAATACACCGACTTACAGGAATCTGCATGGCTTTTATGATATAAATTATGACGAAAACGGAAATGAAATTCACTTCCTTAATGTTACCGAATACGGCAAAATTATTTATCCGTCGGTGCTCAAGCACTCAGCAAGGGTAATTCACGGATATTCGACCAACCCCAAAAACAAGAGGAAAAAAGGCAAAGCAATTTATAAGTATTACAACAACCATTCTCTTCGCCACACTTTTGCATCACGTCTTAATTCTCTCGGCGTCCCCGACTATGTGATTAGTGCCCTCCTCGGGCACAAAAAGCAAGCAAGTCAAAACGCATCAAGAACAACTCAAAAATACATACATCTCAGCAATGAGGATTTGCTAAAATATGCACCCATAATCGAAAAAGTCTACACATTTAAGAAATGACAATGCCGGTCGTTCAAAAGTAACCACTGATTCACACGTGGCGCAATTCAATCGGTGGTTACTTATCTGATTTTAAAACAGTTTTTCCAACTTCCAGAATATATATATTATATCACAATTTCTTTGACTGCGAATAAATAAAATATGAACGAATTGTGAACAGATAGCCCCACAAGTTAAATTTAAAAAATCTTACCACTCTCCCCCCTGCTTTACACTTTTTCCTATGTAAAATTGTATGTGCTCGACATTTATTCCTATGAAAAAGTGTTATGATTTTAAATATTCGTTGATTTTTTTGTAAATATGGGGTATAATAAAAACAGTTTAATGTGCAAGGGGGTATTCCATGTATAGATTTACGATAGAAAAGCTGTATAAGTGGAAAGAAAGCAAACACAGAAAACCGATGATAATAGAGGGTGCAAGGCAGGTCGGCAAAACCTGGCTCATGAAAGAGTTCGGCAAAACGGCATATAAGGACTGCGTTTACATCAACTTCGACTCAAACTCAGTTATGGCTGAGCTGTTCGCCTCAGACCTTAATGTTAGCCGCATAATTACAGGTATTGAGCTTTATGCCGGGAAGAAAATTGACCCGGAAGAAACACTATTGATTTTTGATGAGGTTCAGGAGGTTCCGAAAGCGCTTTCGTCTCTTAAGTATTTTTATGAGGATGCACCGCAGTATCAGATAATCTGTGCCGGTTCGCTTCTCGGAATCGCATTGCACGGCGGCACTTCATTTCCTGTCGGCAAAGTCGATTTTATGAGCTTATATCCCCTCTCGTTCAAAGAATTTGTCTATGCCACGCTCGGCGAACGCTACGCTCAATTGCTCGACGCCAAAGACTTTGAGCTGATAACACCGTTCAAGCAGGTTTATATCAACGCACTCAAGCAATATTATTTTGTTGGCGGTATGCCTGAGGCTGTTCAAAGCTTTGTTGACGATAAGGACTTTAACGAGGTTCGCTCGATTCAGAAAAGAATACTTACTGCCTATGAACAGGATTTTTCCAAGCACGCCCCTGCCGACATTGTTCCGAAAATCCGCATGGTGTGGAACAGTATCCCCTCTCAGCTTGCCAAAGAGAACAAGAAGTTTGTTTACGGCCTCGTCCGTGAGGGTGCAAGAGCAAAGGACTATGAAGCAGCCATAATGTGGCTTTGCGATTGCGGACTTATATATAAGGTCGGTCGTGTCAATTCGGGTGCCATTCCGCTGAAGGCGTATGAGGACCTCAAAGCATTCAAGTTGTTTGTACTTGATGTCGGACTTCTCGGTTGTATGACCGGTATAAATCAATCAGTTCTTCTAAAAGGCAACGAGCTTTTTGTCGAATTTAAGGGTGCACTGACCGAGCAATATGTTTGTCAGCAATTTAAGACCCTACCCGATATCGGTATTTATTATTACAATAACGACCGCAACACCTGCGAGGTTGATTTTGTTATTGACGTCGGTGACAAAGCTATCCCTGTTGAGGTCAAAGCCGAGGAAAACCTCAAGGCTAAGAGCCTGAAATCCTACCGTGACAGATTCAGCCCCGAAATATCAGTCAGAACCTCAATGGCAGATTACAGGCAAGACGACCGATTCATCAATCTTCCGCTGTATATGATTGAGGAAATAGTATAAAACCGAAGCATCAAAAAAATCCCTCCGAGACATAAAATCTCGGAGGGTAAATTTATAAGGATTATCTAAGCAACCGGGCGCTTCGTGCATTTAGTGAACAGTCAAATTTTAAAAATATACATCAATATTCATTCCTGCCGAAAATGTGGTTTTTTCGGCGGGAATATTTTTTATGCGGTGAAAAAGCTGTTCTGTCCTCAAAATTCGGGACGAAAAAAGAGGACAAAATACGAATTATGAGGACAAATGAGGACCGAGGGAATTTTGAAACGTCGATTTTGAGACAGAAAAAGAGCCTCGCTCGAAGTGAGCGAAGCTCTGAAAGTGTTGTTATTGTAAGGCTTCTTTACCGCTATTTCCAGTCCACAGCTCAAAAATCCGTGGACAGAATGTGGACAAATCCACGTTTTTGTGGAAATAAATGGTATTTATTGCTATTTCGGAATATTCCTAAAATAGCCTTGAAAACCTCAGAAACGTTGATATATAAGGCTTTGCGGCTTATTTCATTGCCTCTTCAACCGCAACAGCAGTTGCGACGGTAGCACCAACCATCGGGTTGTTGCCCATACCGATAAGACCCATCATCTCAACGTGAGCGGGAACCGAAGAAGAACCTGCGAACTGAGCGTCGGAATGCATACGGCCCATTGTATCTGTAAGACCGTATGAAGACGGGCCTGCAGCCATGTTGTCCGGGTGAAGTGTACGGCCTGTGCCGCCGCCCGAAGCAACCGAGAAGTACTTAACGCCGTTCTCAACGCACCACTTCTTGTATGTGCCTGCAACGGGATGCTGGAAACGAGTCGGGTTGGTTGAGTTACCCGTGATTGAAACGCCGACATTCTCAAGCTTCATGATAGCAACACCCTCGGGAACGTTGTCAGCGCCGTAGCACTTAACATCGGCTCTCGGACCGTTTGAATATGCCTTCTCGTAAACAACCTTAACCTCTTCCGTGTACGGGTCAAACTCTGTCTCAACGTATGTGAAGCCGTTGATTCTGGATATGATCATTGCTGCGTCCTTACCGAGACCGTTAAGGATAACACGAAGAGGCTTAACTCTAACCTTGTTAGCATTAAGAGCGATCTTGATAGCGCCCTCGGCAGCAGCGAACGACTCGTGGCCTGCGAGGAATGCGAAGCACTCTGTCTCCTCGGAGAGAAGTCTCTTACCGAGGTTACCGTGACCGAGACCAACCTTACGGTTCTCGGCAACAGAACCGGGAATGCAGAAGCTCTGGAGACCGATACCGATAGCGGCAGCGGCGTCGGCAGCCTTTGTGCAACCCATCTTGATAGCGATAGCTGCGCCTACAGTGTAAGCCCAGATAGCATTTTCAAAGCAAATGGGCTGAGTTGAACGAACGATCTGGTCAACGTCGATACCCTTTGCAAGTGTGATTTCCTTACATTCGTCGATGGAGGAAATACCGTACTCTTTAAGAACGCCGAGGATCTTAGCCTCACGTCTCTCATAACCTTCAAACTGTGCCATTGCGTTATTCCTCCTTCAATTATTCTTTTCTCGGGTCGATATACTTAACAGCTTCGTCGAAGCGGCCGTATGTGCCCTTTGATTTCTCATATGCCTCGTTCGGCTCCATGCCCTTCTTGATGAAGTCGGTCATCTTGCCGAGAGAAACGAATTCATAACCGATAACCTGATCGTCAGCGTCAAGAGCCATTCTTGTGCAATAGCCCTCTGTCATCTCAAGATAACGAACGCCCTTTGCCTTTGTGCCGTACATTGTGCCGACCATGGAGCGAGCACCCTTACCGAGATCCTCCATACCTGCGCCGATTACAAGACCGTCCTCCGAGAAAGCGGACTGTGTACGACCGTAAACAATCTGAAGGAAAAGCTCACGCATAGCTGTATTGATAGCGTCGCAGACAAGGTCAGTATTGAGAGCCTCAAGAATTGTCTTTCCGGGAAGTATCTCAGCCGCCATAGCTGCGGAATGTGTCATACCTGAGCGGCCGATAGTCTCAACAAGAGCCTCTTCGATAACGCCGCCCTTAACGTTAAGCGAAAGCTTGCAGGCACCCTGCTGAGGTGCGCACCAGCCCACACCGTGGGTATAGCCTGAAATATCAGTGATCTGCTTTGCAGCGATCCACTTGCCTTCTTCGGGAATCGGAGCCGGATCATGTTTCGGACCCTTGGCTACACAGCACATTCCCTGAACTTCTGCTGAATAGTTCATTATAAAAATCTCCTTTCGGTTTTTCGGGGTTTTACCGGTTTTGGTGTATCCCAATCTGGGTAACCGCTGATTGATTGAAAGCGCAAAAATATACCGTCAAGATTTGTGCTTCTCAATAAATCAGTGGTTACCCGATTATTATATCAGTCTGTGAAAGATTTATCAAGAGTTATAGGGAATTTTTTTCAAAAAACGTCGAATTTCGCTCGGTAGAGTTCAAAAAAATCACTCTACCCGGAGTAGAATCACTGTAGAGAGCCCGAAACACGGTGTAGGGTGACTTTTGCCGGTTTTCGTCGTACAATGAAATCAATAAATCGCCGCCGGTTGAACAGCATCCCTCTCGCAACGGCCTTTGCATGAAATTTAATCGTCGGCTCAAAAGAATAAAATAAACAGAGGAGAAATCAACATGGTTTTGGAAAATGTCAGCCTGCCTTATTATACTGAAAAAGAGGACAAAGCAAACTCGATATCGCACCTTGTCGGAGTTATTTTCGGAGTGGCTGCAACCGCTGTTCTGCTCACGAGATCGCATGATATAAGTCACATAATCAGCTCGATAATTTTCGGCGTCGCTATGATTATTCTTTACAGCGGTTCATCGATTTATCATAGACTTTCCCCGGGAAAAGCAAAGAAAATTGCAAGACTTGTTGACCATTCGGTTATATTTGTTTTGATTACGGGCACAAGCATTCCGCTTATGATACTTGACGTGCTCCCCTATTACAAAGCCCTTGCTATCACCTGCATTTCAGTCAGCGTAGTGACGGCACTGCTGGGAATAGTGCTGACATTTATAGATCAGGAAAAATATAAAAAGCTTCAAATGGTGCTTTACATGGTGCTCGGCTGGATGTGCATTTTTCTCTTTTATCCGATTTATAAATGCGACCCGAATGCACTTCTTCTTTTCGGTTTGCTCGTTCTCGGCGGCACAATTTATACTCTCGGCACGATTTTCTATTCAATCGGCAGATTCAAAAGATATTATCACTTTATCTTCCACCTTTTCATCCTCGGCGGAACGGTCACGCACTTCCTTGCTTTTTTGATTTGTTTGTATTGAGAGTGCAATAGTAAACATCAAGTTACAATTTCCGCACTTGCCTCTCATGCTTGGGAGCGCACGAAGTTTCATCAACCCCTACGAAAAGTGTCATTGTCATAGCAAATCGTAAGATGCGATGCCCACTGTCACCAAAGAAAATTGATAAAGTAACTTTAACACATAAAAAGCTTGCCTCCCCTTGCAATAAGGAGAGGCATAATTTATATCGCCGAATCAAAAGCCGCTCTTATTGTCCTTGCCGGAACAATTTCAACGAGCGATTTAATATTTGAATTCAGGTTTTTATAGTTATGGTAGGGCACAATGCAGCGATTAAAACCAAGCCTTGCCGCCTCCTTGATTCGCTGTTCGCAGCTACCTATCGAGCGTATCTCACCGCCGAGACCTATCTCGCCGAATGCAATAACATCATCACGAATGGGCGTATCCTTGAGACTTGAGATAAGCGCAAGCGCAACCGAAAGGTCGGAAGCAGGCTCGTCCAGCTTCAGTCCGCCGACAACATTGATATAAATATCGCAGTTGCTCAGGAAAAGCCCCGCTCTTTTCTCGAGAACGGCGGCAAGCATCGCAAGCCTGTTATAATCAAAGCCGTTCGTCATGCGTCTCGGATTACCGTAGCCCGACGCACTGACAAGTGCCTGAACCTCGGCAAGAATCGGGCGTGAGCCCTCCATAAGACAAGCGACGCACGAGCCTGATGTGTTCTTCGGTCTGCCCGAAATCATCATCTCGGACGGGTTTTCAACCTCGCTGAGTCCGTTATCCTTCATCTCGAAAACGCCGATTTCATTAGTTGAGCCGTATCTGTTCTTGACGGCACGCAAAATTCGGTAGGAAAGATGTCTTTCGCCCTCAAAATAAAGCACTGCGTCAACGATATGCTCAAGCACCTTAGGACCCGCGATATTGCCGTCCTTATTGACATGACCGACAACTATCGTCGGAATATTCAGGCTTTTTGAGGTCTGCATAAGACAGTTTGTGCACTCCCTGACCTGTGCGACACTGCCGAGCGAGGAATTCAGTTCAGAAACATTCATAGTCTGAATCGAATCAATAATAACAAGGTCGGGCTTTGACGCTCTCATATGCTCTGCAACGATTTGAACGTCTGTTTCGCAGAGGATAAAAAGATTTTCCGTATTGACGCCGAGCCTGTCCGCTCTGAGCTTGATCTGATGCGCCGACTCCTCGCCCGAAACATATAGAATTTTAAGCGTTCTGCCGAGGTATTGGCAAATCTGTAAAAGGAGCGTCGATTTACCGATGCCGGGGTCGCCGCTGAGAAGCACAAGCGAGCCTTTGACTATTCCGCCGCCGAGAACTCGGTCAAGCTCCTCAAGTCCGGTCTTATGGCGAACCTCGCCGTCACAGCTTATGTCGTTTATCATCTGAACGTTTGAATTGAAACCGACCGACGCTGTTCTGCCGGAGGCCTTTGTTTTTTCAGGTGCTTTAAAAACCTCTTCCATGGTGTTCCACTCGCCGCAGCCCGGGCAGCAGCCGTACCATTTGGCGCTCTCGTGTCCGCAGGCTGAGCAAACATATAAAGTTTTGGCTTTCTGAGCCATGTTATCACCTCAGTGGTTACTTAGATATTTTAACAGTCCGTCTGCAATAAGAATTGCAAGCTTCATTCTGTAGCTTTCGTCCTTAAGCTTCTTCACCTCGTCGGAATTGGAAATGAATCCGCACTCAACGAGAACCGCAGGGATCTTCGCATGATAAAGAAGATAAATTCCCGAGCCCGATTTTTTAACGACCCTGTCATTTTTCCGCTGCAAAGTCAAGGTTACCGAGGTCTGAATCGCTTCGGCAAGCTCCTTGCTTCTCTCATCATTTCCCGAGTAAAAAACCTGTGTGCCGTGCTGAGAGGAGTCCTCAAATTTATTCTGGTGCACGCTTATGAATATCGCATCGGGATTTTTCCGCATCAATTCAAAGCGGTTGTGAATATCCGAAATTTTTCTTTTTCTCAGAGAATCAAGACCGTCGTCACAGGTCATGACGTCCTGCGTTCTTGTCATTATAACACTAAAGCCGTAAAATTTCAAAATTTTTTCGAGCTTCAATGCGATATCAAGATTGATATCCTTTTCAACGGTTCCGTCAATTCCTATCGCTCCGCCGTCGTCGCCGCCGTGCCCTGCGTCAACGATTACCGTTTTCTGCGTAATCGGCATTGAAGAAGCCTCGGCGGCGGAAAAATTAGCCATGAATGTAAGATAAAGCATTGCGGATAATATTATAAGAAACGCAGTTATAATTGCGATGATGCTCTTTTTTCCGATTTTCACGTTACCACCTCATACATAAAAAATATGCAAACGGTGAATGAACTATGAAAAAAATAATGACTCCTCTGCTCGGGATTCTGACGGGCGTCGTGAATATTCTAATCGGCTCATGCGGAGGAATTGTTGCTGTTGAAGCACTGAAACTCCGCGGAACGAATCAGACAAAATCGCACGCAACGGCAATAGCGATAATTCTGCCGCTGACTGTGATAAGCGCCGCCGGCTACCTGATAAAGGGTCAGGTCAGGCTGAGCGACAGCTATGTTTATCTTATCCCCGGTCTTATCGGCTCGGCGATAGGTTCACTCCTACTCCCGAAGATACCCAAAGATGTGTTGAGCAAGGTGTTTTCGGTTTTTATAATCTACGCAGGAATCAGGATGCTGATGAAATGATACTTGATATTATCGCCGGAACAGTCTCCGGAATTCTCGGCGCAATGGGCTTCGGCGGAGGAGGAATCCTTATTCTCTACCTCACGCTTTATAAGGATATGCCGCAGGCGGTTTCGCAGGGAATTAACCTTATATTTTTTATTCCCTCCGCAATATTGGCAATTATATTTCACATAAAGAACGATCTGATTGATAAAAAGACGGCATTGACCTACATCGGCTACGGTCTCATCGGCGTTGCGCTCGGTTTTTTCCTGCTCAACCGCCTTGAGGACAGAACGCTGAGAATAATTTTCGCCGTTATTCTCATTCTCGTCGGCGCAAAGGATCTGCTTCTGCCAAAGAAGAAAAAGTAAATATATGTAATGTGCGAAAAATTTGTATGGTACGAAAAAATATTGTTACGCAGAGGTACGGTTGGAGCATAATCCGTAGGGGTCGATGCCCACATCGACCCAAGGTCAGATAAATTAAGCTTAAATCTCTGCCTGCAATCATCGTCTCAGCGTAAAAACCTTATCAAACAAAAGCTTCAGCAATACGCCGATATAGAATCCGATAACGTTCAAAATCACGTCATCAATATCGGGGTGACCCATACCGAAATAATACTGCGAAGCCTCTATCGCCGTGCTGAGAACAAACGGCAGGATAACAAGAACGGTTTTCAGTCCTCCCCTGTTCAGCCTGTGGCAAAGGAGATAGCCGAGCGGAACAAAAATCGCAATATTTCCCAAGAAAAGTATAAGCCGTTCATAATCAAGCAATCCCGAAAAAAACGTTACTCTGAACACATCGAGCGGATCGAGGTTAGGCTCAACACGCTCTCCTCCGGGAATCCTGCAAATGAAGAAGCAGTAAATCAGCACAACAATATAGAATAAAGTAAAAGCAACAGAAACAGCCGAATAGAATTTATCATACTGCTCGGCTATTTCTGCGTCTTTTTTTATAAATGCTTTTATTCGCTGATATGCCGTGACAACTATCAGCACAATAAAAACCATACCGATGCTGTCGTAATAAAACATATATTCCCATGCCGAATTGAAAATTAAAAAAGTGCCTTTCAAAAGCATCTGAGCGACAATTGCACACATGACCCAAAATGCCGCAGAAAAGCAAGCCGCAAAAGAGATAACCTGCATTTTTATTTTTAAAATATCGGCAACAAATGTAAAAATAAGCGTGAGCGAAAACGTCAATATAATCTGAAATGCGAGTCTGCCCGTGAACTGCATACCTGCATATGCCGAGATGAGCATAAAAGCAACGCAATACAGCCCCGAAAAAAAGGTTTTAATTATATTTTCAGCCCTTGCTTGCATTTCTGTTTCTCCTGTAATCAAGATAGTCCTGCAAAATAATCACAGCGGCAACAGCATCAACAACGTTTTTGCGCTTCTTTCCTCTGACGTTATTGTTACTGAGATACATATGAGCGGAAACGGTCGTCAGTC
>ERZ773192.2049-NODE-2049-length-18015-cov-2.708241_pt1 | contig 18015 bp, 18 predicted proteins | sample MGYA00581010_ERZ773192 | MGnify/ENA primary metagenome ERZ773192 (study PRJEB29015, sample SAMEA2737741) | human gut metagenome | biome: human gut; feature: human-associated habitat; material: faeces | place: China | collected 2012 ...
GCGGCAGCAGATGTATCCGAACAGATATCCACTGCCAGCAAGGAGGCATCCGGTACCGGCAACATGAAGTTCATGCTGAACGGTGCGCTGACGCTGGGCACGATGGATGGTGCGAACGTGGAGATCGTCGAGGAGGTAGGCAAGGAGAACGCATTTATCTTCGGTCTGAGCGCTGACGAGGTTATCAATTATGAGAACAACGGCGGTTACAATCCGGAGGAGATCTTCAACACCGACCAGGATATCCGCCGCGTGCTGATGCAGCTCATCAACGGCTACTATTCACCGCAGGATCCGGAGCTGTTCCGCGATATCTACAATTCCCTGCTCAACACCCAGAGCAGCGACCGCGCAGATACCTACTTTATCTTAAAGGATTTCCGTTCCTATGCGGAAGCACAGAAACGCGTCGAGGCAGCTTATCGTGACGAGAACTGGTGGGCGAGAGCAGCCATGCTCAACACAGCAAGCGCTGGTAAATTCTCTTCTGACCGTACCATCGAGGAGTATGTGCGCGACATCTGGCATCTGGAGAAGATCCATGTGGACGATGATGATGTAAAGGCACTGTAAAAGGAGTAAAAAGAGGGAGGACACACTATGAGAGGATACAGAAAAAGACCGGGGACACAAGGATTTTCGGTTCCTCTTGTGGGTGCTTCCCTCTTTTTTATCATTTCGCTGTTTTTGTTTGCTTCTTATAAAAACAGCGCCTATCAGCAGGCGAAAAAGGAAATCTATTCGCTTTATACGGCGAACCGGGCGTTTGATCTGGACGAGGTGTATCAGGACGGTCTGACGGCGATCTATGCGAAAGAGTATGGAAAGACGGCAACCGAGGCTGGATGCGAGGCGCTGGAGCAGACGGGGCTTCCGTATGTCCTTTTATTATCGCAGTTTTCCGCTCCGGTGGAACGCGTGTATGTGACGAGCTGCCAGCTGAGCGAGACGGGGCGGGAGAAGAAGGCGCGGACGTATGACTACACGGTTTCGGTGCGTTTCTGCCTGGAAAAAGGCGATGAGGTGCTGGCACCGGAGAAGACGATGGACTTTCATGGAACTGTGGTGATGAAGAAAAAGGGATGGTTCCGCTGGCTGCTGGATGGTGTGACGCTGGGGGAGTAAAAGAATGATAGAGGGGAAACTGGAAGAGACTGCAAAGGGCGGCGGAGGAGAAGCCGGAGCGTAGACTTGTGATATTTTTTGAGTGCCTGTCATAAGATAAGGAAGGCAGAGAAAAGAAGCAGGTTTGTAAGACATTGAAACCATAAGTTTACTGGTATGGCAAAACAGAAAATGCGTGAAACCGTACTGGAACAGTCAAAACAGGAGAACCGAAATGAAGAAGAGAACTGCCGCCGTACTGGCGGCTTTTTTGATCCCATATATCACAACACTGGCAGTTTCCGGGCGTGTGCAGGGGGCAGATGGAGGAAAAATCGGAGGAAATTCAGATAGAACATCTGGATGGGAAAGTCAGACGGATGGTCGGCAGATCCTTCTGGATCGGGAGGATGGCGTCCGCAACAACGGAACCGGGTATGCTGTCCCACTGGAAGAATATCTGATCGGTCTGACTGCAGTGCAGATTCCGGACGGCTATCCGAAGGAGGCGGTCAAGGCGCAGGCAATTCTGGCGCGGACGGCGCTGTACCGGGAGATGGACGGGGCAGATTCGATCGAGGAATCGGCGTTAGATATGGATTATCTGGAGCCGGAGCAGATCGAGAGCCGGTTTGAGGCGGCTGGAATGCCGGAATATTACCAGACGATCTGTGGGGCGGTGCGGGAGAGCGCAGGACAGACGGCGATCTGGGCTGGGGATTATATTGAGCCGCTGTTTCATGCAGTGAGCGCGGGGCGGACGCGCGAAGGGGATGAGGCGCATCCGTATCTGGCGTCGGTTGCGGCAAAGGAGGATGAGGGCGCTGGCGGCTACCTGACGCGGCAGGGCATGACACGGGAAGAACTGAAAAAACGTCTGGAAGAAGGACTGAATGCATTGGGAGAACACCCGGATCTGGAAAATCTGGAAGAAGAGCGGATTCTGGAGGAGATTCAGATCGTGAAACGGGACAGCGCCGGTTATGTGGAAACCGTGCAGATTGGGGCGGAGACGTACAGCGGGGACGCGGTGCGCTATGCGTTAGGCGTGCCGTCGCCAGCTTTTTCCCTCGAGGAAGACGGGGACGAAATCCGCTGTGTTACTTATGGGCGCGGGCATGGTTACGGGTTGTCGCAGTACGGGGCGGGACTCATGGCGGAGAATGGGAGCAGCGCGGAAGAAATTTTAAAGCATTATTTTAAAAATATTCAAATTGTTTCTGAATAAAACGATTCACTTCGGCAAGACTAATACCGAGGTGATAAACGTGAAAGAAAAAGGAAATCAGCTGTTCAGGGACAAATTTGTCCTTGTCATGCTCGTGCTCGGCCTGCTGACTATTGTTGCGGCAGAAAAGATGAAATGCAGCAGAAATAAAAATATCAAAAAGATTTTCAAAGGAGAGATGTAATATGTTAAGACCTTCTTATTCCGATATTCTGGAGGTTATCACACAGGATTCCGAGGATATTACCATTGCCAGCAGATATACCATCGTGATTGCGGCGGCAAAAAGAGCAAGACAGCTGGTAGACCATCAGCAGCCTATGATTGACCATATTGAGGTGGATAAGCCTGTTTCCATCGCAGTCAATGAAATTTACGAAGGCAAGCTGAAAATCCGCGAGGGCAAGCCGGAGGAAGAGGACAAAGAGGTTGCACTGGCAGAGGTTGATTTTGCAAGCATGGCAGAGGAAACCGAGGAAGAATAATATGCAAGGAAAATAGCCCGTTTTTACGGGCTGTTTTTGTAGGGAGGTGAGAAATGATGTATGCGAAGGTGATTGTTGGGCTGAATCAGCCGGAAATGGATAAGCTGTTTGATTATCGGATTCCCGAAGGGATGACAGTGGAAATCGGTGTAAGGGTGATTGTGCCGTTTGGCAGCCGCAACAAAAAGACGGAGGGCTATGTCATTTCTCTTTCCGAAAAAACAGAGGTGCCTGCGGATAAAATCAAGGAGATTCTTGAGGTTCTGGATGAGGGCAGACCGACCTTTACGCCTGCCCTTCTGGATTTGGCGGAATGGATGAAGGAACGCTATTTCTGCACACTGAACCAATGCCTGCAGGCAATTATGCCGCCCGGCATCCGCACAAAAAGCAGTTGGACAGTCGGACGAAGGGCATTTGATTCGGAAACGAAGCTGACCCCGAAGGAAACGGCGTTGCTTGCATTATTCGGGGAACGAAGGGAAATTCCCTTGGAGGAGGTGCAGGCGGAATTCGGCGGAGATTGCCTGACATTTCTGCGGAAGGCAGAGGAAAAGGGTCTGCTTGCGCTGAAACAGGAGCTGCATCGCAGTGAATACAAAAACGAAAAACGGCTCTATTCTCTGGACAGAGACCATCCACTTCTGGAAGCGGCATGGAAAAAGGCGGAGAAGGAGAAGCGTCTGGAGGGGCAAAGGCTGCTGTTGGAGTACCTCGCAAGCGGCAGAGAAGCAGCTGCCGCAGAGCTGAAGGAGGCACTTGGCATTACCGATTCGCCCATCAAAACCCTGCTGAAAAAGGGCATCCTGCGGGAGCGGAGACAGACGGCGAAATGTCTTTGATGCGGACACGGTGGAACGGACGCAACCCTTTACCCCGACGGCAGAGCAGGCGGCGGCGCTTTCTGCTTTGCATCGGGAATTGGAGCAGAAAGAAAAAAAGCCTGTACTTCTGCATGGGGTGACGGGCAGCGGCAAAACGGAGATTTATATGCAGTTGATTGCGGAGGTTCTGGCAAGGGGTGAGCAGGCGATTGTGCTTGTGCCGGAAATTGCGCTTACCCCCTTGCTTGCGGAGCGGTTCGTTTCCCGCTTTGGAGATGCAGCCAGCGTGACGCACAGCCGCCTTTCCATGGGGGAGAGAGTTGACCAGTGGAAAAAGGCAAGGGATGGCGAGATTTCGGTTGTGATTGGCGCACGGTCGGCGTTGTTTCTGCCGTTTCCGAATGTCGGCGCGATTATCATGGATGAGGCGCATGAGAACAGCTATGTTTCCGATATTACCCCGAAATATGACACGAAGGACGTTGCGGCGGCACTGGCAAAACGCTATGGCGCGCTCCTTCTGATGGGGACGGCAACGCCGGATGTCATCAGCTATTACAAAACAAAGCAGGGAGAATTTCTGCTGCTGGAATTAAAGGAACGGACGGGCGGCGGCGTTCTGCCGCGGATGCTTGTGACGGATATGCGAAAGGAGCTGGCGGAGGGCAACCGTTCTGCGTTCGGCAGAGCATTACAGGCGGAAATCCGCAGGAATCTGGAGAAGGGCGAGCAGACGATGCTCTTTCTGAACCGCAGAGGATACGCAACCTTTGTTTCCTGCCGCAGTTGTGGGCATGTGATGAAATGCCCGGAATGTGACCTGACATATACCTATCATGCAAAGGAGCATGCGCTGGCTTGCCATTATTGCGGCAGGAGAGCACCTCTGCCGAAGGTCTGCCCCGTCTGCGGCTCGAAGTATATTCGTTATTTCGGCACAGGGACACAGAAAATAGAGGAGGAAGCAAAAAAGCTGTTTCCGGAAGCAAGGATTCTGCGGATGGATTTGGATACCACACTGACAAAGCATAGCCATGAAAAAATTCTTGCGGCATTTGCGGCAGGAGAGGCGGATATTCTGATAGGGACGCAGATGATTGCCAAGGGGCATGATTACCCCAACGTGACACTGGTGGGCGTTATGGCGGCGGATTTATCCTTAAATGCGGACAGCTTTACGGCGGCGGAAACGGGCTTTCGGCTGATGCTGCAGGCGGCAGGACGTGCCGGCAGAAGGGATGACAGAGGGCGCGTGTTTCTCCAGACCTATCAGCCACAGCACTATGCGGTGCAGTATGCCGCGAAGCAGGATTATGAAGGCTTTTATGAGGAAGAAATGCTTATGCGGCAGATGATGGGCTATCCGCCGTTTTCCGCATTTTTCAGTATTCTGCTGACAGGTGCGGCACAGGAGGAGGCGGCACAGGCGGCGCAGGAGCTGGCAGAACGACTGGCACAGGCGGATGAGGAGGAGATTGCAACGATTCTCGGACCGACGGCACTGCCGAAATTTCGCGGAGAATACCGCTACCGGATTATTGTGAAGGCGGCGGAGGAGGAACCCCTGCGGCAGCTGGTTCTGCCGGCAACGGAGAGGATGAAGAAGGAGCGAAGCCGTAATGTGCGCGTAGGTTTGGCGCTTAACCCGACCAATATTGTATAAAGCAGAAAAAAATGTTATAATATTTCATTGGAAAACGAAAAGCTCGCGTTCCGTTTCTGTTTCAGATAAATTTACAAAAAGTTTTTTGTTTGTTCAAATTTTGGAGATATTATAGAATTAGGAGGAAGAAAAAATGGCAATTCGTAATATTCGCATCAGCACAGATGAGGTGCTGAGAAAAACCTGTAAACCGATCAAGGAAATTACCCCCAATCTGCTGACACTGCTGGATGATATGGCAGATACCATGTATGAAGCAAACGGTGTCGGCTTGGCTGCACCGCAGGTAGGGATTTTGAAAAGAGCCGTTGTCATTGATATTGGCGAGGGCTTGGTGGAGCTGCTGAACCCTGTGATTTTGGAAACAAGCGGTTCCCAGACTGACGAGGAGGGCTGCCTGAGCCTGCCCGGACAATCTGCCCCTGTGGAACGCCCCTATTATGTGAAGGCAAAGGCGATGGACAGAGAGGGTAATGAATTCATCATCGAGGGGGAAGAGCTGATGGCACGCGCATTGTGCCACGAGATTGACCATCTGGATGGGATTCTGTATATTGATAAGGCACTGCCGAGAGAGGAAGCGTAAGGAGGAATACCGATGAGAGTGATTTTTATGGGAACGCCCGATTTTGCGGTACCTTCCTTGCAGGCATTGCTGACAAGGCATGAGGTTGTGGCAGTTGTGACACAGCCCGATAAGCCCAAGGGCAGAGGGAAAAAGCTGCAGCCTACACCCGTAAAGGCAGTGGCACTGGAGCATGGGATTCCTGTTTTGCAGCCTGTGAAGGTACGCGAACCGGAGGTTATCGAGCAGCTGCGCGGCTATGGCGCGGATTTGATTGCCGTCACTGCATTCGGGCAGATTTTGCCGGAGGAAATTCTGAATATGCCGAAATACGGCTGTATCAATGTGCATGGCTCGCTTCTGCCGGAATACAGAGGGGCGGCACCGATGCAGCGCGCCATTATTGACGGCAAGAAGGTAACAGGCATTACCACGATGTTCATGGCAAAGGGCATGGATACGGGGGATATGCTTTTGAAAACGGAAGTGGAGATTCTTCCGACAGATAATTTTGAGGATCTGCATGATAAAATGGCGGTGGCAGGCGCAGCACTGCTTCTGGAAACGATTGACGGACTGGAAAAGGGTACAATTACACGGATGCCGCAGGATGATGCACTGGCAACCCATGCGCCCATGATTCACAAGGAGACAGGTCATATTGACTGGAGCAAAGGCGGACAGCAGATTATTGATCTGATGCGCGGAATGTATCCCGGACATGGCGCATACGCTGTTCTGGGAGAGGAACCGCTCAAGATGTTCTGGGCGGAGACGGAAAACAAAAGCTACCCCGATGCGGCATTTGGTGAAATTGTAGAGGTGACAAAAAAGGACTTTGCGGTAAAATGCGGCGATGGAATTTTGCGCATCAAAGAGGTACAGGCGCGCGGCGGCAAGAAGATGACGGCGGATGCGTATCTGCGTGGGCATGAAATGCAGACAGGCATTTTGCTTGGCTAAGGCTTGAATAGGAAAGTTCCAAACAGATAGGAGGAACCGATATGTATTATGGTTATGGATATGGATACGACAGTATGTACTTTTTGGTGCTTCTGGCATTCATTTTTTCGATGGTTGCGCAGATGAAGGTATCCGGTACATTTAAGAAATATGCGAAAATCAGAAACAAACGAGGCTTAACGGGGGCGCAGGTGGCAGAGCAGATGATGCACAACGCAGGCATTTATGATGTAAGCGTGCAGCGTGTGGCAGGCAACCTGACAGACCATTATGACCCCAGAACAAAGACACTGCGCCTGTCCGAAAGCGTGTATGACAGCACATCGGTAGCGGCGGTCGGCGTAGCGGCGCACGAGACAGGGCACGCCATTCAGCATGACGTGGGCTATGCACCGCTGGCACTGCGAAGCTTTTTCGTGCCTCTGGCAAACTTCGGCTCCAGACTGGCAATTCCCCTGATTTTGATTGGGTTTATTTTCAGCGGCGGCGGCAGCACATTGGTGACACTGGGGATTCTGTTCTTCTCCCTTTCCGTTGTGTTTACGATTATTACACTGCCTGTGGAATTCAACGCATCCAGAAGGGCGATTCGCCTGCTGGCAGATGACGGATTTCTGGACAGCGACGAAATCGGCGGTGCGAAAAGGGTGCTGAGTGCGGCGGCCATGACCTATGTTGCGGCGGCATTTGCGGCAATCGCACAGCTGTTGCGCTTGGTTGCCATCTTTGGCAGAAGAGACGATTAAAAAAGAAAGGCTAATCTGATTGTGGATTAGCCTTTTGGTGTTTTTGCGGATGCCTCTTTTTTGTCGAAATAGGGGCGAAATGATTGAAGAATCCTCTGTTTTGTCGTATAATATTATGTTGAGACAGAATGGCTTGAACGGAAGGAATGGAAAAAGATGATCCAAATCAATCCAAGAGAGATTGCGGCAGAGGCGCTCATGGAAATCATGACGGCGGATGCCTATAATACAATGACACTGCGCCGCCTGCTGCGGCAGAACGGTGCGATGTCCAGACAGGACAGAGCCTTTGTGACGGAGGTGGTAAACGGTACACTGCGCAATTTGATTTATATTGACCATGTGCTGAATACCTTTTCCAAAACAAAAACGGAAAAAATGAAGCCGTGGCTGCTGGCAGTGCTGCGGACGGCGGTGTATCAGATGTACTTCATGGACGTACCGGATGCAGCGGCGTGCAATGAGGCGGTGAAGCTGGCATCGGTCAGAGGATACGGCTCTTTGAAGGGCTTTGTGAACGGCGTATTGCGCACGGCGGCAAAGAAAAAGCAGGAGATTCCCTTGCCTGAGAGGGGAACGGCGGAATATCTTTCTGTGGTGTATTCCCATCCGCTGTGGCTGATACGGATGTGGATTGCCTATTACGGCTATGAAGAAACAGAACAAATCTGTGCGTATGATAATCAGTCCCCTGATGTGACGATTCGGGTGAATACGCTGAAAACGAATACGCAGGCTTTGAAAAAGAAGCTGGCGCAGGCAGGTGTGCATGTGGCAGAGGGCAGAATTTGTGCGGACGCACTGCATCTGACGAAAACGGCGGACTTGAGCCGCTTGGATGCCTTCAAAGAAGGGCTGTTCCATGTGCAGGATGAAAGCTCTCAGCTTGCGGTACGGGTGCTAGACCCCCAAAGGGGCGAGGAAATTCTGGATCTGTGCGCCGCGCCGGGCGGGAAAAGCTTTACGATTGCGGAGCAGATGGAAAACGAGGGCAGTTTGCTTTCCTGCGATATTTATGCGCATAAAATCGACCTGATGGAGGAGGGCGCGGAACGCCTTGGCATTTCCATCATGCAGTGCAGGGTGAAGGATGCAGCGGCTGAGGAGGAAAGCCCGAAGCAGTTTGACCGCGTGCTGGCGGATGTGCCCTGCTCCGGTTTGGGGCTGATGCGAAAGAAGCCGGATATCCGCTTGAAAAAGGATGGCAATGAGATTGACAGCCTGACAAAAATTCAGAGGGAAATTCTGGAAAATGCGGCAGGCTATGTGAAAAAGGGCGGCGTTCTGGTCTACAGCACCTGTACGCTTTGCCGAAAGGAAAATGAAAAGAATCTGGAATGGTTTTTGGCACAGCACCCCGATTTTACGGCGGAGGATATTTCGGAATTTCTGCCCGAAGGCTGGGATACGGAAACGGCGAAAAAGGGATATCTGACCCTGCTGCCCCATAAAACAGGAACAGACGGATTTTTCATTTCAAAATTAAGAAGAAAGGATTGAGATATGGAAAAGGTTGATATCAAATCCATGGACATAACCGAATTGCAGGAGCTTTTGCAGGAATTGGGTGAGCCGAAATTTCGTGCGAAGCAGCTTTTCGATTGGCTGCACGCAAAGCAGGTGGACAGCTTTGCCGAAATGACGAATCTTTCCAAAGGCCTGCGGGAAAAGCTTGGCGAAACGGCAGCAATCAACGGTGTGAAAATCGTGCGGCGGCTGGTTTCGCAGATTGACGGCACGAGAAAATATCTTTTTGCGCTTTCGGATGGCGCGATTATCGAAAGTGTATTGATGAAATATGAGCATGGCAATACAGTCTGCATTTCGACGCAGGTCGGCTGTCGGATGGGCTGCAAATTCTGCGCATCCACACTGGACGGCGTGGAACGCGGACTGACGGCAGGGGAAATGCTTTCCCAGATTTATGCGATTCAGAAGGATTGCGGCGAGCGGGTACACGGTACGGTACTGATGGGCAGCGGCGAGCCTCTGGATAATTATGACAATGTTCTGAAATTTCTGCGTCTGATTAACGATCCGAATGGGCAGAATATGGGACAGAGACATATTACGCTTTCGACCTGCGGCTTGGTGGAAAAAATTTATGCGCTGGCGGAGGAAAATCTTCAGATTACACTGGCGGTTTCCTTGCATGCGCCGAATGACGAAATCCGTACGCAGACCATACCTGTGGCAAAGCTGTACGATATGGACAGACTTTTGCAGGCGTGCAGGGATTACGCGGAGAAAACAAAACGCCGCATTACCTTTGAATATGCGCTGATTCATGGCGTGAATGACGGGGATGCGCATGCGCGGGAGTTGGCCGGAAGGCTGAGAGATATGCTCTGCCATGTGAACCTGATTCCCGTCAATGACGTAAAGGAGCGCAATTATATCAAAAGCTCTGCGGAGCGGGTAAAACGGTTTGCATCTATTCTGAGTGAAAATGGTGTGGAAACCACAGTCAGACGAAAGCTGGGCAGTGATATTGATGCTGCCTGCGGTCAGCTGCGAAGAAGCCACATCAAGGAAAAGGCTATGGAGGAATAGGATGCGGAAAAATAAGCGGCAGGGAGGTGGAGCAGCGGTGAAAGCAGTTGGAATGAGCGACATTGGAAAATGCCGCAAAAATAATGAGGATGCCTATTACATTTCGGCAGGGGAAGACCCTGCGGAAAATTTATATCTGGTTGCCGATGGGATGGGCGGCTGCAACGCGGGAGAAATCGCGAGCAGCTGTGCAATCGAAGGCTTTCTGGAGCATTTCTGGAAGGAAATGAAGCATGCAGAAAATGACGACATGCTGGATTTAATGACAAGTGCGGTGGCAGCTGCAAATCGGACGGTTTATGAAAAATCCAATTCCGACAGAGAGTTTGCGGAAATGGGAACAACCATCGTTGCAGCGGCGGTGCGTGAGGAGAAGCTTTATGTTGCCTATGTGGGGGACAGCAGAGCTTACCTTTTTCGCAAAAAGGAGATGCAGCCCCTCACCACAGACCATTCCTATGTGATGGAGCTGGTGAAGATGGGGAGCATTACGAAGGAGGAAGCGGCAATGCACCCCAAAAGAAACGTGATTACGCGCGCCATTGGGATTCGGGATACCGTGGAGACGGATACGGTGATTCATCCCGTGCAGAAGGGAGACATCGTCTTGCTTTGTACAGATGGGCTTTCCGGTATGCTGAAGGATGAGGAAATGGCGAAGATTCTGAGTAAGCGGATCGCTCTGGACAAAAAAGCGGCAATTCTGGTGGAGGAAGCGAATCGGCAGGGGGGACATGACAACATTTCCCTTATTCTGGTTGAGATATAAGTAGGAGGTTACAAACTGATGTTATTGAATCCGGGTACTGTCCTAAGCGGCAGATACGAAATATTAGAAAAAATCGGTTCCGGCGGCATGGCAGTTGTTTACAGAGGCAGAGACAGAAAGCTGGATCGTTATGTTACGGTGAAGGTTTTGCGGGAGGAATTTGTCGGGGACGAGGAATTTATTGAGCGCTTTCGTTCCGAGGCATGCTCCGTTGCAAGATTATCCCATCCGAATATCGTAAGAGCGTATGATGTGGGCGAGGACGGAGATATTAATTATATCGTTAATGAATACATCCACGGGGATACACTGAAGAAGGCAATCAAGGAAAAAGCACCCTTTGATTCCCGTTCTACTATCAATGTGGCAATTCAGATTGCCTCTGCGCTGAGTCAGGCGCATAAGGCGCACATCGTACATAGAGATATCAAGCCCCAGAATATTCTGGTAGGGACAGACGGCGTGGTAAAGGTGACGGATTTTGGTATTGCCAGAGCGGCAACCGCATCCACCATGACAACAACGGCAAATGCGGCAGGCTCTGTGCATTATTTCTCCCCTGAGCAGGCAAGAGGTGGCTATGTGGATGAAAAAAGCGATATCTATTCTCTGGGTATCACGATGTTTGAAATGATTACAGGCGTATTGCCGTTTCAGGGCAACAATTCCGTCAGCATTGCATTGATGCATATCAATGACGAGCTGCCGGATATCCGCCAGTATAACCCGAACTGTACGCGCTCTCTGGAGGGGATCATCCGCAAGGCAACAATGAAAAAGGCAGATGAACGCTACGCAAGCATTGATCTTCTCTTGGCAGACCTGATTCGTGCCAGAGCGGAGCTGAACGGTTCCGCAAAGGAAGAAAAGTCTGCGGAAAAGAAAGCGGCAGCGGTTGGTGCAGCGGCAGCCGGTGCGGCAGGCATGCGGATGTCCAGAAGGGCAGAAGCGGCAGCTAGACTGCGTGAAGCGCAGGAAAAGACGGAAATGGAAAAGGCGGCACAGGCTGCAGTGGAAACACCGCAGGAAACAAAGCCGGCTGATCCGAAGGAGCTGGAATATATCCGCAGCCACGCAGAGCGTCCACATGCAGAACGCGCGCATGCGGAACACAGCCATGCAGAACACACACATGCGGAACACAGCCATGCAGAACATGCACATGCGGAGGGACACCATGCAAGCCACCGCCATGCGGCGGAAAACGCAGCTGAGCCGCTTGATGATTTCGCGCAGGAGAACCCTGTGGAGGAGGATGCACATACCCCTTTGGCAGGACTTGAAAAATACGGTAAAAAGCTGAAAATGAAGCATATTTCCAAAGAGGACGATTATGAAAATGAATATGTGAAATCGGAGCCTGTGAAGGCAAGCAGACGACCCGGAAAAATCCGCAGAAACCCCAGAACCGAAGGGGATTTTGATAACGAGCATGACAGAAAGGCGGAACGCAAGGTTGTGATTGCGGCTGTAATTACGGCACTGGTGCTGATTGGTGTGATTTCCGTTGTCGGCATTAAGTTTATGGGCGGCGGCTTTGGCGGCTTTATTTCCAGTGATAAGAATATCGAAACCCCCCTGTTCTTAGGGATGGATTACGATGAAGCAGTAAAGGAAGCGGAAAAAATGGGGATTACCCTTGTGCAGGAGGGGGAGGACTACAGCAGCTTCTATGACACGGGCTGTATTATTTATCAGTCTGTCAACGAAGGGACGATGATTGGCGAAGGTACTAAAATCGGCGTAAAGGTCAGCCTTGGATTGACAGAGGAGGAAATGCCGAATGTGGTTGGCAAGAGCGAAAATGCGGCAATCGAAGCCATTACCCGTCTGGTTGGGGACGTGGCAGAGATTCGCTATGTGCATGACGCAGATGCAAAGCCCTCTGAGGTTATCAAGCAGGAGCCGGAAGCCGGTGCTTCTATTACGGCAAAGAGTCGCATTATTCTGACTATCAGCAAGGGTGACGAGGATACCGATGTTACGGTACCCAATGTTGTAAATGATACACTGGAGGATGCAAAGGCTTCCCTGACAGCGGTTGGCTTAACAGTCGGGAATGTATCCTATGCGGCAAGCGACAAGGTGGCAGAGGGCAAGGTTATCACGCAGACCGTAGCGGCGAATAAATCCGTACCGAGCGGCAGTGTGGTTAATCTGGTTGTCAGCAGCGGCGCGGATACGCAGGAGAATGAAAATAATAAGCCTTCCTCCAATACCCAGACACAGGGTACAAAATATTTCACAATTAACGCACCCAGCGGCAGCGAAGGCTCTGTTTATGTGCGTGTGGTAAAAGAGGATGCGGACGGAGTATACCCTGTGGTAGACACCTACAGAGATGCCTCCGAATTCCCTTACAGCGTTTCCGTAACGGGTAAGGGCAGCGGTACAGTTACCTGCTACATTGATAATGTGCAGCAGTGGTCGCAGAGTGTAAACTTCTCCGGATGATAAGGATAAAGGTGAATCTATGCTGGAAGGCGTAATTTTAAAGGGAATTGGCGGTTTTTATTATATTGATACGGAACGCGGTGTATACGAATGTCGGGCGAGAGGGATTTTCCGAAAGGAAGGGATTCGCCCGACCGTAGGCGATGCGGTGCGGATTTCTGTTCTGGATGAGGAAAAGAAAAAGGGCAGTCTGGATGAAATTCTGCCCAGAAGGAATGAGCTCATCCGTCCAAGGGTGTCCAATGTGGATCAGGCGGTGATTGTATTTGCGGCAAAAAGCCCGAATATGAATCTGGATTTGCTGGACAGGTTTCTGCTGCTGGCAGAGGAACAGGAACTGGATATCGTAATTGTTATCAATAAAATCGACAAGGATAAAAAGGAGAATTATCTGGCGGCGGCAGAAATGTATCGGGATGCAGGCTATTCCGTTATCTGCACAAGTGCGGAAAAGGAAATCGGGATTGTGCCGCTGCGGACTGCTCTGGAAAACAAGATTTCTGTATTCGCAGGGCCTTCGGGGGTTGGCAAAAGCAGCTTAATCAATAAAGCCTTCCCCGGACTGGAATTAAATACGGGCGAAATCAGCGAAAAGATACAGCGCGGGAAGCACACCACGCGACATGCGGAGCTGATTCAGATCACAGAGAAAAGCTATATCGTGGATTCTCCGGGGTTTACCTCTCTGTATCTGACGCATATTCCCTCGGAAAAGCTGCAGTATCATTTTCGGGAATTTCTGCCCTTTGTGCATGCATGCTATTACAACGGCTGTGTGCATATCAATGAACCGGATTGTGCCGTAAAGGAGCAGATTGGCAAGGCAATCCATCCGATGAGATATGAGAGATATGTTACGATTTATCATGAACGTAAGGAAGAAGAAGAGAGGAGATTCTAATCCATGAAAACGAAACTTTCCCCCTCCATGCTTTCCATTGATTTTGGCAAGGTAGCGGAGCAATTAAAGCTGGTTGAGGACGCAGGCACGCAGTATATCCATCTGGATGTGATGGATGGGATTTTTGTTCCCAATATTTCCTTTGGGATTCCTGTGATTAAGAGCATCAGAAAGCACAGCAATATGGTTTTTGATGCACATCTGATGATTGTGGAGCCTGAAAAATATGTGGAGGAATTCAGAAAAGCCGGTGCGGATATCATCAACTTCCATGTGGAAGCAACCAAATATCCCGCAGAGGTGATTCAACAGATTAAGGCAACGGGCGCAAAGGCAGGCATTACCATTAACCCCAGAACGCCTGCTGAGGTGGTATATCCCTTCCTGAAGGATGTGGATATGGTTCTGGTTATGACGGTTGAGCCCGGCTTTGGTGGACAGAAATTCATGGCACAGCACGTTTCCAAAATCAAGCAGCTGGCAGAATGGAAAAAGGAACTGGGTCTGGAGTTCGATATTGAGGTAGACGGCGGCGTGACACTCGATAATGTGCGCGAAGTTCTGGATGCAGGCGCAAACGTGATTGTTGCAGGCTCTGCGGTATTCGGCAAGGAGGATATTGCAGGCGCGGCGAAGGGCTTTCTGGATATTTTTAAGGAGTATGAATAACGATGAAGGTAATTCTTTTTGCGGGAGCGGAAATCAGAGATTACAGTTTTTGTGAGAAATACATGAGCGGTGCGGACGCAGTCATTTGCTGTGATGCAGGGATGCGCCATGCAAGGAAATTGGGCATTGTCCCCGATTATATCGTGGGGGATTTTGATTCCGCAAGTGCAGAGGTTTTGGAATATTATAAGACGAAAAATATCCCCATTCGGCAGTTCCCGACCAGAAAAAATGAAACCGACATGGAGCTTGGGATTATTCTGGCACTGGAGCTGGGCGCGACAGACCTTGTGCTGTTCGGCGGTATTGGGGACAGATTTGACCATACGCTTGCCAATGCGCATTATCTGCTTTCTCTTCTGAAAAAGGGCGTGCGTGCGCGTTTGGTGGATGATAAAAACTGCGTAGAGGTGATTGATCAGCACCTGACACTGCATGGCAAGGTGGGGGATCTGGTTTCCACACTGCCCCTTTCCATGGAGGTCACGGGGATAACCTTAAAAGGCTTTTCTTATCCCCTGACGGATGCGACACTGACGCTGGACGGCGATTATATTGCGGTCAGCAATGTATTGGCGGAGGAAACCGCAACGATTGATATCAAGAGCGGCTATCTTTATGTGATTTGCTCCAGAGATTAAAACAAAAGCAGATGCCCCCAACCGTTTTTGGTTGGGGGCTTTTTTGCACATTTGTAAGGCGGCGTGCATATCAATGATAAGAGGGGGGATTGGAATGCGAAGAAGATGTAACGGCGCGCCCATCAAATGGCTGGGCGGTGTTGTGCTGATTGCCATTGGACTGGGGATGCTTCTTGCATGTCTGATTCCGAAATGCGTTTTTCTGATTGGGATGGGATTTGTCGGGCTGGGGGTATGGCTCATCAGCCGGAACAGAAGATGCTGATTCTTCTATATTTCCATATACGAAAAAAAGCCGTTCTTTTTAAAATCAAAAAGAATGGCTTTTATCATTCGCTTGGAATTAGATTGCGCGTGTAATCTTGTTGGAACGCATACATCTTGTGCAAACGTAAATAGATTTTACATTGCCGTTGTCTTCAACGATTTTAACCTTCTTTACGTTGGGTTTCCATTTTCTATTCGCACGTCTACTTACCTGGGAACGTTCAATACTGATTCTATGACCTGTAATCTGGCCTTTTTCACAAATCGCACATTTAGCCATTGTCTGCACCTCCTTCAACCTTGCCTATGTGACATAACAAAGATATTTTAGCAGAAAAGCAAACGATTTGCAAGGAAAATCAACAGAAAAAACGGATTTTTTTTCGGGCAGAGGAAGGAATGTGCCTTTCGGAAAAATCTTAAGAAAGTCGTAAGAAATTTGTAAGGAGCATGTAACCTGCAAATCGAAAAAGGATGCTATGGTAGAGGAAAGGGAAAAAAGCATAAAAATTATGAATCAAGAGAAGGAGGATGCGGTATGAAAAGGACGGTTTGTCTGGCATTGGCGATGAGTATGGTAATGGGAACAACGGCATTTGCGGCGGAGCGAAATCCGATTGTTCTGGTAAACAGGCAGGAATTTTTTCTGCAGGACACAGCAATGCAAAAGGATGGAAAATGGCTGTTTTCTGCGGAGGACTTGGCAGAAATGACGGGAAGTCAGATGACGAATCTGGGAGAGAGCCTGCTGTTTACAACGAAAACCGTGGCAGAGGATGCGGAACGGCAGATGGAACGGACGGTTGTTTTGCGGGCGGATGGTACGCTGGATGTAACAGCAAGGGAGAAAGACAGACTGTATTTGGGGGATAAAATCAATCGTGAGAATGGGAAATGCTTTCTGCTTGTACGGGAGTTTGTAAATGAAATGGGATATACTATGACATGGGACAGATTTTTGGGTTCTGATTGGATTTATCTGAAGGAGTTAAGAACGCCTGATGTGACATTGACGGTGGAATATGATAAAAAAACAAACAATTTGCAGGGAACGATAAACAATAAAGAGCCGCAAAGCTTTCTGTACGGAAACGCATTTACACTGGAACGGCTGACAGAAAACGGCTGGGAATGCGTGGTAAAGGAAGAACGAAAGACGGGGACAGAGCTTTCGATGCAGCCAACCAGAAGCGAGACAGGCGAAAACGGCATGACCACAATCGAGAAAAAAACAAAAGGGGGACTTGCGGCAGGCGTATACCGCATGGGGATTCCATTTTCCTTCACCTATTATTACGGGGGGTATCAAGCATCGGCGGCTAAAGCAGCACTGAGGAAGAATCCGGATAAAAAAGCGTATGATTTCTACTATGCAACGACCGTAGCAGAGCCGAATTTCTATTTCCGCGGAGATGGTCTCTGCAGCACATGGGATGCTGAAATCACGACAAATTATACACTGTATGGTACATTTACTGTGGAATAAGGGGACGAAAGTCACTTACTAAGTCGAAATCAGGATTTCGACTTGTTTGGACAGAAGAATAAACAGATGAGTTCCATCGGCTAAAAAGCCTTGAAACTCGCTGTTTTCCTCGGCGGAACTGAATTCCGCCTGCGGATTCCATTCGGGAAACTCGTCTGTTTCCCGAACCCTTCCGCGGTATAAAAATAATTTTGTTTGCAGTTTAAGGGGACGAGAGTCCTCTTTTTCTGTTGCAGAAACTATCGCAGAAAGATTGTAATTTGCCTATTTTTGCGGTATGATAAAAAAGGAAACATAGGGAGACCTATAGAAGAAATACAAAGGAGAAACCGAATGTTAGATATTTGTTTACTGGGAACAGGCGGCATGATGCCCATGCCCAGCCGCTTTCTGACAGCCATGCTGGCAAGGCTCAACGGCAGGCTTGCCTTGATTGACTGCGGCGAGGGAACGCAGGTGACCATGAAGATGCTCGGCTGGGGCTTTAAGGCGATAGATGTGATCTGCTTTACGCATTTCCATGCCGACCATATTTCGGGGCTGCCGGGGCTGCTTCTGACGATTGGCAACGCAGGGCGGACAGAACCCCTCACGCTGATTGGCCCTGTCGGCTTACAGCGGATTGTCGGGGGGCTGACGCTGATTGCACCGGAGCTGCCGTTTGCCATTGATTGTCTGGAGCTTACCGAGCCGGAGC